>ERZ1036420.21-NODE-21-length-286902-cov-196.652442_pt1 | contig 286902 bp, 257 predicted proteins | sample MGYA00514220_ERZ1036420 | MGnify/ENA primary metagenome ERZ1036420 (study PRJEB33795, sample SAMN09464938) | human gut metagenome | host: Homo sapiens | place: USA: Stanford, California | collected 2016-10 | study: EMG produced TPA metagenomics assembly of the...
TGTTTCATTATTTCGGTATCGCCGTTCTCTCTCGAATGCGGGTGCAAAAGTAGTGTTATAAAACATAACCTCCAAACTTTTTCGGAACTTTTTTGCAATATTTTTTTCATGAGGGGGACTGCGTACATTAAATAATACGTGACGCTCTTTTTTAACTTACGAGTCACCACGTGTACCGAAAACAGGGCTCTCACGAGTGCTTTTACACGTATAAAAACGATAAACAGGGTCCTGGCGACGAGAGGAAATCATACGGGAAAAACGGCTTTCTGCTCATGGAATCACGAGAAAATCGCTCTGTACACGTGCTTTTGGGCCACGTAAATGTGAGTTTAGGCCGATTATATCGCCCAAAAGACTAAAAAAGGGTTAAGAGAACAGTATTACATAAACAACTGTCTATCTATACTTTAAGACATCAAGAAAATCTTCAAAAAAATCACAGGGCGCATTAGGGCGCATCTTTACGTGTTCGCAAAAACATTTTACAAAAAAAATATATTACTCCATCTATATATAAGTAAGACGCTAATTTTTTTATAATATAAAAGTTTTACAAACCTCGCAAAGATGCGCCCTTTGCGCCCTGAACCATCCCCTACCAACTTATCAGGGATACAAAAAAAAGCCTATGGGACACGGCCGTAAAGTCATTGAGATAACACCTCTATCCCATTGACTTTACCACCGTTTCCCATTGAGATACTATCGTAAACCCGACACTTCAAGAAGGGATAATCATTCCCCAGATAGGCGTCTTGACCATGAACACGAATAGTTCGCTCGCAACTGAACTGAACCGCACCATCGTCCCGTTAATCGCTACCCGTCCCATGATAAGGACAAATCCGTTCTTCTCCTTGCTGCCGTTCACATAGATTTGACTTCTCCCAATATCCACAATTTGCCCCTACCTTCTTCATATTCAATTTTAATTGCGCCAATCTGGGCTTTTTATAAGGTTATTACGGAGATTTTCCGTAAATTTGTAGAAATAAGACAGCCAATAATATTTATAAAAATATGCGAGAAAAACTCTCCTATCCTGTTAGGATCATCATATCCTTACTATCCATTTTTCTCTGGAGCTTTCCGGCAGAAGGGCAGGATAGTGAAAGCTTAAAAAAGCAATTGGATCAAAAGCTAAACTCTTTCGCAAGGCAATATGTGTCTTCACGCACCATTAAGATTGACTCCATCCTCATGCAGAAGAAGAAAGTCACGCTTTTCGCCAATGAAGCTTTGGAGGACATCCCTTTTCGGGAATACAACGTTTCTGAGCTTTACGCAAGTATAGCTCCCCTATTTCCCAATGCCTCCAAGATCGTCATCTTGACCCGAGGTACAGACATTGAGAGCCTGATTCCCGAATACGACAGAAAAGGACGTCCCAACAAAAAGAGGCTATACTCCATTAAAGAGAGCAAATACCCGCTAACCCGTAGCCTATCCAGCCCTCATGAGATAAAAAACGGATTACAAAACCGTCATATCGCCCTTTGGCAAAGCCATGGTTTATATTACGCCCAGACCGCCCATCGCTGGGAATGGCAACGGGCCCGCATGTTCGGCACCGTAGAGGACTTATTTACGCAGAGTTTTGTTCTTCCTTATCTGACCCCGATGCTTGAAAACGCAGGAGCGACTATTCTAATTCCCCGGGAAAGAGACACCCAAATATACGAAATCATTATAGACAATGATCGCTCTACTCCGGGATCCGAGTATAAGGAATTGGATGGGGAGAAAGCTTGGTCGGATGGGGAGAAAGCTGGATTTGGGCATATTCAAGCTACTTATACGAATGGGGAGAACCCTTTTACGCAAGGTACCTATCGGCAGACGGTCACACAGAGGAAAGGAAAAGAAAGTCTCATCGAGTGGATTCCCGAAATTCCGGAATCGGGGAATTACGCGGTCTATGCCTCCTATCAATCTTTTCCGAACAGCACAGAGCAGGCACTGTATACCATCCATCATGCCGGAGGGGAAACCACAATCGCCGTCAATCAAACAATGGGGGGTGGGACTTGGATCTATCTGGGAAACTTCAAATTCACGGCACATGAACAAGCCCATGAGAGAATCGTATTAACGAATCAAAGCAATAAATCGGGAAAGATTATCACGGCAGACGCAATCAAGATCGGTGGCGGCATGGGGAACATCGCACGTAGCCCGCTAGAAAGTCCCTATCCGATAGAAGCAGAGACAAGTGGGTATCCACGGTTTACCGAGGCGGCCCGATATTGGCTACAATGGGCGGGAATACCGGATAGTATCTATTCGAAAAGCGCTTTCCGCAATGATTATCAAGACGACATTTACGCACGTCCCCAATGGGTTAATTATTTAAAAGAACAGACCCATATCCCTATCGACATGGCCTTCGCATTCCATTCCGACGCAGGAACCACCCCGGATGACTCAATTATAGGGACACTCGGCATCTATATGTCTAAAAGCAACGACGGAATCTACACCAACCGGAAAAGCCGGGAGATCGCCAGAGACCTAACCGACATGATCCAAACACAGATCCTGTCCGATGTCCGCAAGGTTTACAATCCTCAATGGAGCCGCCGGGGCATGTGGAATCAATCTTATATAGAGGCACGTATTCCCGATGTCCCAACGATGCTATTAGAATTACTATCCCATCAAAACTTCGCCGATATGCGTTACGGGTTAGACCCACGCTTCCGTTTCCTTATTTGTAGGGCGATCTATAAAGGGATGCTCCGTTATATCTGTTTCCAGAATAAACAGGAGCCTATCGTACAACCGCTCCCACCCGATCGTCTGTATACGGAGCTCGTAGAAACGAATAAAGTGAGAATCGGCTGGAAAGCCGTACAGGATACTCTTGAGGAGAGTGCCTCACCAACCGCCTATATCCTTTATAGTCGAAAAGACAGCGGTGGATTCGATAACGGGACGCTCGTAAAAGGAGAAGAAATCATTCTTCCAATTGAGACGGGTATTATCCATAGTTATAAGGTAGCTGCCGTAAATAAGGGAGGCATCAGTTTCCCTTCCGAGATCGTAAGTGTTTACCGGTCTCCTAAAGGTGAAAAGGATAAGACGGTATTGATCGTCAATGGATTCGACAGGATCAGCGGTCCAGCCAGTTTCGAGAGTACGGCGGATAGTTTAGCCGGCTTTCTTTATGCCGTCGACCGGGGAGTGCCTTATCTGAATGATATCGCATTTATCGGGGATCAATTCGAATTCCGCCGTTCCGCCACATGGAACAGCAATGATAATAACGGGCATGGGGATAGTTACAACAATTACGCAGGCCAAGTCATAGCGGGCAATACCTTCGATTATCCTTTCATACATGGGCAGGCCATGGCCGGGACCGGTTATTCCTTTGTCTCATGTAGCCATAAATCTTTGGCCGAGGGAGTCGTAAAGCCGGATACGTATCCGATTATTGACTTGATTTTAGGAAAACAGCGCCAACCGGTTATCACTCCCGTTTTACAGGATACGCTTCGCAGCTACCTTGCCCAAGGCGGCAACTTGCTTGTAAGCGGGACGAATCTTTTCTCCGACAGCTGGGGCAACGCACAAGACCGTACGTTCGTCGAGGAGGTACTAAAAGGGAAGTTGGCTAGCCGTAATGCCAGCAAGGAGGGAATCGTAAACAGTTGCGCATCCCCTTACGGATATATAAACGGCAGATACACGTTCCGGACACGTCCGAACCCTATTTGCTACTCGATCGAGTCGGTAGACGGTGTACTTCCGGCGGATAAGCTCGCCCATACCATCTTGAGATATCCGGAGAACAATATCGGGGCGGGAATCGTTTATGAAGGGAAATATCGGACTTGTTTGCTCGGTTTCCCGTTTGAGGCGCTTCAAACACCGTCGGAACGAAATCGACTCATGGAGTCCATCTTACGCTTTTTCTCCATTCAACAACAAAATAAAATACAGTATATACAATGAAACGAATCAATTGCTTTATCCCTTATGGAAAAATAGAGGCTACACGACAAACGGTAGCGCAATTGGCCGAGTCGTCCTTAGTGAGTCAGATCTATCTAATCACGGACGATCCCCACGCCAAGGCTATTTATCCCTGCAACTTAATCCGCACGGAGAATATATGGAGCACGAAGACCCTCCGGGAAATAGCCGGCTATGCCAGTGCCCATTATACGTTAATTTATACGAAGACTGAAGAGCTTCAATTAGGCATGTATGCCCTAGAGCGTTTTGTCGCCATCGCCGACGATACGAGATCCGGTATGGTTTACTCCGATTATTACGAGAAGAAGGAGGGCAAACTCAACCCCCATCCGGTGATCGATTACCAGAAAGGAAGTCTTAGGGATGATTTCAATTTCGGCTCCCTCCTACTCTATCGTTCTTCCACGCTACAAAACGCCATAGCCTCCATGGATACGGAATATACATTCGCCGGACTCTACGACTTGCGCCTGAAAGTCTCCCAAAACGCTCCGCTGACGCATATCAACGAATATCTATATACAGAAGTAGAGAATGATTTACGGAAATCCGGAGAGAAGATGTTCGACTATGTAGATCCCAAGAACCGCTCCGTACAGATCGAGATGGAAGCCGCCTGTACAGATCATTTAAAGATGATAGGCGGCTACTTGCCCCCTCATTTCAAGCCAGTCCGTTTTGACGAGCAGACATTTCAAACGGAAGCCTCCGTTATTATCCCTGTACGTAACCGTGTACGGACGATCGAGGACGCTATCCGTTCCGTACTGCGACAAGAGGCGTCCTTCCCTTTCAACCTAATCATTATCGATAATCATTCCACGGATGGCACCTCCGAGCGAATCCAAGCGATCGCCGCCACGGACCTTCGTATTATCCATATCCAGCCGGAGCGTGACGATCTCGGCATCGGGGGGTGCTGGAATATAGGAATACACCATTCGGCTTGCGGCAAGTTCGCCATCCAATTGGATAGTGATGATGTATACAGTGACGAGCATACCCTGCGTAAGATCGTGGAAGCCTTCTACGAGCAGCGATGCGCCATGGTGGTCGGAACCTACCGAATGACCGATTTCGATATGCGAACCATCCCGCCCGGAATTATCGACCATAAAGAATGGACTCCCGAGAACGGCCGCAATAACGCCCTCCGCATCAACGGGCTTGGAGCGCCCCGAGCCTTTTATACACCCTTGCTACGGAAACTAAACCTCCCGAACACCAGTTACGGAGAAGATTACGCCCTCGGCCTACGTATCAGCCGCGAGTACCCGATCGGGCGGATCTACGACGTGCTGTACCTTTGCCGCCGTTGGGAAGATAACTCCGACGCCTCATTGGATGTCGTGAAAATGAACAACCATAATATATATAAGGATAAAATCAGGACTTGGGAACTCGAGGCCCGCTTAAACATGGAAAGACAATGAAACCAAACAACTGGGTCAGCTCATCGCAAGCGACCGAATTACTGTCCAAGCAACTCGTGACATGGCCATTGGCCGAGAAGAACTATAAGGCGCTGGAGGCCGTGCAAGTAAAATCCTTCGATATGGGAGGGTTCTCGATACGTGCGCAATTCAATCCCGCCCGTATTGTTTCCACCGGGGCCAAGGTAGATGCCCGATCCCTAAAAGAACGCAAATGCTTCCTATGTCCCGAGAACCTGCCGGTGGAACAGGAGCGGCTGCCTTTCGGCTTTCGCCATCTGGTATTGTGCAACCCCTACCCGATCTTCCCCCAGCATTTCACGATCCCTACCCGGAAACATACTCCGCAACTGATATTGCCGCAATGGAATGACTTCTTGGAACTGACAAGGAGACTCGCTCCCTTCACCGTCTTCTACAATGGACCCCGTAGCGGAGCCTCGGCACCGGATCATGCCCACTTCCAAGCGGTGACACGAGGCATCATGCCGCTGGATGAAGAGGTAACCCAATTTATACGGCACCCGTATGCGAGCGTATACGACACCCGTATATTCCCGCTCACCGGAAACCTCCGCCCCGGCCTCGTCATCCAAGCCGCCACCGCCGAGGCCGCCACCCGGCTCTTCAAGGAGATCTACGCTGCCCTGCCGCTTCCCCCCGGCGAGCCCGAGCCGATGATGAATATCTTCGGCTCCTATTACGATAATAATTGGGTAATCACGGTTATCCCTCGTAAACGCCACCGCCCATGGCAATACGAGGCTGAGGGGAACGACCATCTCCTGTCCAGCCCGGGAGCTGCCGATATCGGAGGTCTTTTCATCACCCCTTTAGAAAAGGATTTCAAGAAGATCAACCCGGAGCTTCTGCGAGATGTTTACCAACAAGTATGCCTCAGCGACCGGGACGTAGAGGAAATTTTCGTACATTTGTCATCTAATTAGTTTTCAATAGATATGAAACAATTCTTTAAAATGATGTTTGCCTCAACGCTAGGCGTTATGTTGGCAATGGGAATAATCCTGACGGTATTGATATCCATGACTATAGGATATATCGCCACCGTAGGTAGCACACCTGATTACACCCCCAAAAGCAATACGGTATTCAAGATCAAGCTAGACGGGACGCTAGCGGATAACCCGGCGGAGAATCCATTCTCCGCCTTGATGGGCGACAAGGAAAACATGCTGTCACTGAAGGACCTGCTCGAGACGATCCGGATAGCGAAACAGAATGACAAGATTGCGGGGATTTATATCGAATCGGGGCTTCTCTCCTCGGGTAGCGCCAGCTTGGAGGCAATCCGCCGATCGCTGATAGACTTCAAGGAAAGCGGCAAGTTCGTGGTAGCTTACGCCGATAATTTCACGCAAGGGAATTACTTCCTTTGTTCCGTAGCCGATAAGGTATTCTTGAATCCGCAAGGCATCCTTGAGTTGACAGGACTCGCCTCGCAAACCCTATTCTACAAAGGACTGATGGATAAGGTAGGTATCGAGATGCAGATTTTTAAGGTAGGTACCTACAAAGGTGCCGTGGAGCCCTTTATGCTGGATAAGCTGAGCGAGGCGAACCGGGAGCAAATCCAATCGTATATCTCCACCATCTGGGATAATATAACCGAAGGCATCGCCGAATCACGCGGCATCAGCGTGAACGATATCAACCATTACGCCAATGAGGGGCTTTTCTTCGCGGACCCTGTGAAAACGGTAGAATGTGGCTTTATAGACGAATTGAAGTATAAGCCGGAGGTAGAAGCATACGTCAAAGAGCTAGCCGGACAAAATGGAGAGAAACTGAGATCGGCCAACTTAGCTCAAATGAAAACCCTCAAGGCCTCATCCACCAAAAACGCTCCGGAGATAGCCGTACTTTACGCCGAAGGCGAGATTAAGGCGCAAACACCCGGTAGCCTATACGATATCGAGCAAAGCATCACGGAGAAAATGGCCGATGAACTTATCAAGCTAAAAAACAATGACGACGTGAAAGCCGTGGTATTCCGTGTGAATTCTCCGGGAGGTAGCGCTTATATATCCGAACAAATATGGCGTCAGGTCGTCGAGTTGAAAAAGGTGAAACCTGTGGTTGTTTCCATGGGCAACGTAGCCGCCTCGGGAGGTTACTATATCTCATGCGCCGCCAATAAGATCATCGCCGAGCCAAATACGTTGACCGGCTCCATCGGTATCTTCGGCATGTTCCCGAACGCCTCCGGATTATTCGGGAAACTAGCGTTGACCACGGACATCGTAAAGACAAACACATTCTCGGACTTAGGAGACCTCTCCCGTCCCATGACCGAGAGTGAGAAAGCACTGATACAAGGATACGTGGAAAGAGGCTACCAAACGTTCCTTTCCCGTTGCGCCGAAGGTAGAGGTATGACTACCGAAGCGGTCAACGCTATCGGACAAGGACGGGTCTGGACGGGTGAGCAAGCGAAAGAAAGAGGTTTGGTCGATGAGCTGGGCGGTATTGAATTAGCTATAAGCACAGCGGCGGGGTTGGCTGATCTGGATCAGTATAGCGTAACTACCGTCAGCGGTTCCAAGAATTTCTTGGACGAGTTCTTGGAAAGCCAGCTCGGAGAGGTGAAACTCTCTATCGTCAAAAATGTATTGGGTAATGAGTTCGAGTACTTCAAGACGTTGAATAATATCAAGACGAATTGCGGAATCCAAGCTCGTATGCCTTACGATATGAAACCGTTATAATAACTGGACCATGCTGACAGATCATACGATTAAGTTCAATAAACTCCTCACTCCATTCTCTTTCCTTTATGGAATCGGGGTGAGATTCAGGAATCAGCTGTTCGACTGGAAAATCCTTCGGACAGAGCGGTATGATCTGCCTATTATTTGCGTGGGGAACCTGACTGTCGGGGGGACCGGAAAAACCCCTCATACGGAATACATCATCCGTTTGATAAAAGACCGATACCGGGTAGCTGTACTCAGCCGTGGCTATAAACGGAAAACCTCCGGTTTCTTGCTGGCCGATCAGCGAAGTACCAGCAAGGATATCGGTGACGAGCCGTACCAAATGAAACGTAAGTTTCCGGATATTCTCGTTGCCGTAGACGCTGATCGCCGCAGGGGTATCCGCAATCTATTGGCTCTGCCAGAGAATAAGCGCCCGGAAGTGATCGTGCTGGACGATGCCTTTCAACATCGATACGTCGCCCCCACGCTGAACATCCTTTTAACCGATTGCCACCGTCTTTATACGCAAGATAAGCTCTTGCCCGCAGGCCGTTTAAGGGAACCTGTGGATGGCGCTCGACGTGCGGACGTGATCATTGTCACGAAATGTGAGTCATGTATACAACCTATAGACTTCCGGATCATAGAGGAGGATATACATCTCTCAGCTTATCAAGAGCTCTATTTCAGCCGTATTCTTTACGGGGAGCTGGAACCCGTCTTTTCCGGTAAAGCCCCCAGACGCACATTAAAAGGGCTGGCCTCTACTACAGAGGTTTTATTGGTATCCGGTATCGCATCCCCGGCACCTCTCGAAAAAGAGATCCATAAATATACGGAGCTTGTCACCTCTTTGGTCTTTCCGGATCATCACGCCTTCGATCGGCATGACATCCAGAAAATACAAACGGCCTTCAAGCGGTTGACTTCTACAAGTAAATTGATAATCATCACGGAGAAAGATGCCGCCCGACTCCGTGACCTTCCTTCGCTTCCCATGGAATGGTTTTCTCATTTATATTGTTTGCCTATTACGGTGGGTTTCTGTATGGATCGGGAAAAACAATTTCAAGAATTAATAGTTAAACATATTGATACAAGAATAAAGAATCATCCTATATTACGTTAACAATCTTATGAGCAATAGAACAGAAATATCGACTTTGGGAGAGTTCGGGTTAATCCGCCATCTCACCGATAAAATAGAACTTAAAAATCCGAGTACGTTGAAAGGTGTTGGTGACGACGCAGCCGTACTGGATTACACAGACAAGCAAGTATTGGTTACGACAGACCTTTTGCTGGAAGGTATTCATTTCGATTTGATGTATGTGCCGTTGAAACATCTCGGCTATAAATCCGCAGTCGTAAACTTCTCAGATATTTACGCCATGAACGGCCGCCCGAAACAGATTACGGTATCATTGGGTATTTCCAAACGTTTCTGTGTAGAAGATCTCGAAGAATTCTACGAGGGCATTAAACTCGCTTGTGATATCTACGATGTAGATCTCGTTGGTGGCGACACTTCCGCCTCACGCACAGGGTTAGCGATCAGCATCACTTGCCTAGGCGAGGGAGAAAAAGGCAAAGTTGTCTATCGAAACGGAGCCAAGGAGACCGATCTTATTTGCGTGTCCGGCGATTTAGGGGCCGCCTACATGGGTCTCCAATTACTGGAACGGGAGAAAAGCATATTTAATGGGGAGAAAGATTTCACGCCCGATTTCTCTGGTAAAGAATATTTGTTGGAACGCCAATTAAAACCGGAAGCCCGCAAAGACATTGTCGAAGTTCTTGATCAAGCTGGAATCGTTCCGACCTCCATGATGGATATCTCCGACGGCCTCTCTTCGGAGTTGCTTCATATATCTAAAGAAAGTAATGTAGGCTGCCGAGTTTACGAAGATCGTATTCCTATCGATTACCAAACCGCAGCCATGGCAGAGCAGTTTAACATGAATCTGATAACTGCGGCATTGAATGGAGGTGAGGATTATGAACTCTTATTCACTGTTCCTTTAGCAGATCATGATAAGGTGTCGGAAATGAAAGGTATTAAGGTGATCGGTCATATAACAAAGCCAGAGTTAGGCAATTATCTTGTCGGTCGTGACGGAGGTGAAGTCGAGCTTAAGGCGCAAGGTTGGAACTCACTAAACTAAAAAGAAATATCCGCTCTGAATTCACGAATGCAAAGCGGTCCGTCTCATTTTTATTGGGGGACGGACCGTTTTCCTATTATTTCATTTCAATGGATCCTAAATAATTATAGAAGAGTTCAAAATCACTTATCTTCAAGAAAGGTAAGTGATAAACATCCATCTTTATAATTTGAGCCTCTATAGCCATTTTCCCATACAAATCAGCCAAAGACATACTCTTTATATCACCGTTATGATAGACCTTATTCTTTTTCTCGGGAAGCTGTACCTTCTTATCCAAGAAACGGATATAAGTATAAGAGGTAGCCAGCGGCTTATTATAGGTAGGCACTTTTCCGACTTTCCTCATATCATAAAACCCTTTCGCACGAGCCGTCTCACAAGAGACATTCATGAACTCTGGTATATTCACAAATCGAAAGACACAATCATCCCATTTACAAAAGCCAATCTTAGCCAACGCATCCGGCTGGTCTGTCTTAATTTGTGGGCACCACAACCCTTTTAATGGAAAGATCTGCTTATCCATATCATATTGTAACATCTCCGACTGACTCTCAATACGAAACACCTTACTAAAATCAACGTCCCCTAACGCCTTTTCCAATTTAGCGGCATATTCTTTCTTAAGATCCGCCATAGTAAATGGATCGGCTTGATTTTTCTCTACCAGATTCTTGTCACAATGAGCCATATACCTTACTATCACATCGTCATCAACTGTCACATTATTTAATTTAAGCGCATAAACAAATAAGAGATCGGACGTTAAATCGACCATACCTTCAACTTCGCTTTTAAAATATTCCGAAACAATATTCCCTTGACTAAGCGCATCATTAATATTTATACAAAGACGCCGTCCATCCAGTTCTACCACGACAAGAGGATGCGTTTCTACCTCAGAATAAACGCCCATACCCTCAAAGAGTTTCTTATCGTAATCTGGAATATCAACGATCACCGCCTCTTGACTAGCCAGATTCTCTTTCGGCATCGTAGAAATCTTCCCATCCTTTGTAAACGTCCTAACAAACAAATATCCGGAAACCTTAGGGACACCAAACATAATCTTATCCCCTTTTTTATACACTTTCCCATCACAGGCAGACACCGCATCACGAGTTCCTATCCCAGCAGCAGCAAATGCCAAACATACCCAACTTAAAACAATACTCCAAATTACTTTCTTCATATCTATAGCTTATTAATCATTCTCTACCCGCTTCCAAAAATAAGTAAAAATCCATATTTATCTACACGCTCCCCCTATTTACCCTGCTTATAGCAGCTAATTCCACCTCTACCCTCAAATATTTTCAAAAAATCCACCGCCACCTATTGCATATATCAAAAAAGTCCGTATCTTTGCACCCGTAATCGAAACAACGATATACAAAACGACATGATGGTGCCATAGCTCAGTTGGTAGAGCAAAGGACTGAAAATCCTTGTGTCCCCGGTTCGATTCCTGGTGGCACCACTGAAAATCAAAGGGTTACTCATATGAGTAACCCTTCTCTATTTTTACCTCTCTGCGATATAAACTCCACTAATAATGGCTAAAGCGCCAATACCAGAAGCTATCGTAATAGTTTCTGATAGAAAAATCGCAGAAGTTATCAAGGTGACCAGAGGGACAATGTAAATATAATTGGCTGTTTTTGATGCTCCGAGGGCTCTGACTGCCGTATTCCACATGATATAACAAAGCATTGAGGCGATGACACCCAGAAATAATATATTTAAATATACGACTGGCAGTTTCAATAACTCTAGTTTGATATTTAAAGGGTAGATCGCAAAGTAGAAGAAAAGAGAAAGTATCCCATAAAAAAATACTTTTCGTGTAATAAACAAGGTGGGATAAGAACGACTCAAACGCTTTAGGATAAGACAGTAAAAAGCCCACATCGTAGCGGCAACTAAAGTGAGAAAATCACCAAGTGGATTTACTTTTAAAAGAACACTGCCGTTGAAAACAACTAATCCGACTCCAAATAAGGCAACTAAAGATCCATATAACAGCCCTTTCCTAAGAGATTCTTTATAAAATAGGTGAGACAATACCGTTGTAATGATCGGTGCTGTACAGATCAATAATGAAACGTTGGAAGCCAATGTGATGCCCAATGCAGTATTCTCCGCTATGAAGTATAGGGAGCCACCACATAATCCAGACAAGAACAATAAGAATTCATCTTTTACGCAATTAGCCCACAACCGTCGATGCGCTATAGTCAAAATACAAAAATACGCAAGCACGAAACGATATAACAATATCTCAACCGGTGATAATCCTGTATTAATCAGTATTTTTGTGGAGACAAACGTTGTTCCCCATATAATGACTGTCAATATGGCGATACTATGATACAGAAGATCTTTACTTTTAAACATAATTGCGTTAGAATTAGATTTTTATTTGCTGCAAAGTTATTTAAAGAAGATTGTTTTCCTATACGTCAAGCTTAAATACGATAATTTTCCTATTTTTGTCCTGTTTTGTATTCTATAATTCTAATTCGGGGATATTAAATCAAATAAAACAGGAAAAAAAACTATGGCACTACTTGATGAGACTGATATTGAAATTCTTCATTCTTTGCAAAAGGACGCAAAGATCAATGCAAAAGAGCTTTCTGAGAAACTTCATATCTCCAAGACTCCTATTTACGAACGAATCAAACGTTTAGAAAACGAAGGATATATAAAAGGATATGTGGCATTGGTTGACAATAAAAAAATAGGATTACCCTTGATCATTTTCTGTAATGTATCTTTAGCTGTACACGATGATGAGCATATCGAACGCTTCAAAGAAGAAATACGGAATATCGATGAAATAATGGAATGTTACTCGACGGGAGGTATTTATGATTTCTTTGTCAAAGTGGTTCTTAAGGATTTAGATGCCTATAATCAATTTGTGTTCGAGAAATTAACCAAGGTTCATGGCATCGTGAAGATGCAAAGCTCTTTTGTGCTTAATGAAATCAAGCATACTACAGTTTTGAATATACCCAAAAATAGTTGATTGAAGCTTAATGTCGCAGTATTATATGAAATGTCTCTTTTTTACTATAGAATTGATTAGGGGTTATTTACCTTTGCCCCGATAAATTAAATTCTATAAGATGCAGTCATTTAAAATAATAAAGCCTATTCATATATTAACTCCTTATGTGAGATATTATTGGATACTGGAAGATGGCGCGGATGTTTCTGTATCTGAACGGACTTTACCAACGGGCTGCATACAATTAGTATTTCATAGGGGTAAAAGGCTTTTATTAGTAGGAAAAAAAGAATCGCAGCCTCAAGCGTTCATCTGTGGGCAATGCCTCAACTTTTCAGATGTGATGTCAGCCGGAAAGATTGAAATGATCACGGTTGTTTTTCAGCCGTATGCGGCAAGAGCCATCCTTCAACTTCCCCTTAAGTTCTTTTATGGAGAACTTATAGCGGTGGATGCTATAGAAGATTTGGAATTATCAATATTATCCAGAAAAGTGATAGAGGCTGATGATCATGAAACTTGCATCCGCTTGATCGAGCAGTTTTTGATTCACCGTCTTTATAGGTTTGAAGGCTATGAATATAACTTAAAGCGAATATCCGCAGTCCTCCATCAAATAAATGAACAAGCGAAAACTAATATTTCTGAGTTATCTGAAACCGCATGCCTAAGTTCTAAACAGTTCAACCGCATTTTCTTAGATTATGTAGGAGCTACGCCCAAAGAGTTTCTTCGTATCGTTAGGATGCAACGGGCTTTATTTAAGGTACAACAGAATCCATCCATTTCATTCGCTCAATTAGCTTATGAATGTGGGTTTTCAGATCAGTCACATATGATAAAAGAGTTTAAGCTGTTTTCTGGCTATACACCCACAGAGTATCTTTCCTTATGCGCTCCTTATTCTGATTATTTCTCGGAGTGATCAAGATGTCCTTTTTCTTCTATCCTATAGATACGATATGCTCTACTTTTGTGATGTCTTCGCGAGGACATTAACAGTAACTATAAAAAGAAAACAAAATGAACAATTTAATTGCTTTTTTCGAGATTCCAACTGTAGACTTTTATCGAGCGATCGATTTCTATGAAACTATTTTGGGACTAAAATTATCGGTTTCCGAATGTGAGACAGAGAAGATGGCCTGTTTTATCGAGCAAGGAGAAGCGGTTGGGGCTTTGTTCTACGCTCCTAGTTATCAACCTTCGCCGGATGGTATCTTAATCCATTTTAATAGCCAAGATATCGAGGACACTTTATCTAAAGTATTGGATAAAGGGGGTAAAATTATTATACCCAAGACAAAGATTGAAGCGGAAAATAAAGGATACTTCGCCGTTTTAGAAGATAGCGAAGGAAATCATGTCGGTATCTACGAAAAATAAGTATCTTCGGCCAAGATATCCCTACAATATATAATATGAAAGAAAATAAGTATGATGATGAACGCTTTTTCGGTCAATACAGTCAGATGTCTCGCTCTGTACAAGGGCTGAGAGGAGCAGGAGAATGGCATGAGCTAAAGAAGATGTTGCCTGATTTTAACGGAAAGCGTGTATTGGATTTAGGGTGTGGTTTTGGCTGGCATTGTCGATATGCCATAGAGCGAGGGGCGACCTTCGCTTTAGGCATTGACCTTTCCGGGAAGATGTTGGACAAGGCACGGGAGATAAATCCCTCCCCGTCGATCGAATATAAAAGAATAGCAATCGAGGATTTTGATTTTGCTCCAAATTCTTTTGACATCGTGATCAGTTCCTTGACATTCCATTATCTCGAGTCGTTCGATACGGTTTGTACAGAGGTATATAAATGTTTAACGCAAGAGGGTGTCTTTGTCTTCTCTGTGGAACATCCCGTTTTTACTGCTTATGGCAATCAAGATTGGATTTACGATTCGGAAGGGAAACCTGCGCATTGGCCGGTGGATTATTATTTTCAAGAGGGAGTCCGGCATGCTCGTTTTTTGGGAGAGGATGTAACCAAATATCATAAGACACTTACGACTTACGTGAACGGATTGATCAAGGCGGGTTTCTGTATCACCCATCTGGTGGAGCCTCAACCGGACGAATCGATGCTGGATACGGTTCCCGGGATGCGAGACGAACTTCGCCGTCCAATGATGTTGCTTATCGCCGCTCGAAAGAATTAAAAAAAAGCGTATCTTTGTGGCTGAAAAGATGTCTTTTCCGTGTGCTTGCTAAACCACGTATTAAAAACAAGAAAGATATGAAACAACAAGATGCCGCTTTGGTATGCTTCTCGGGTGGACAAGATTCCACGACTTGCCTTTTCTGGGCGAAGAAGCATTTTTCACGTGTAGAGGCCGTATGCTTCACATACGGACAGAAACATTCCTTGGAAATAGAGGTCGCTCGAAAGATCGCTGCGGATGCGGACGTACCTTTTCAGTTATTGGACGTATCGCTTATCAGCCAGTTAGATCCCAATTGCTCGCTTACGAATGCGAGCATAGAGATGGATCAAGAGAAGCCGGAGGATAGCTATCCGAATACGTTTGTGCCCGGCCGTAATATGGTATTCCTTACTTTCGCCGCTATCTTAGCCCGTGGTAAGGGGATTTATCATTTGGTAACGGGTGTCTCCGAGGCTGATTATAGTGGTTATCCGGATTGCCGGGATACGTTCGTGCGTTCTCTTAACGTAACATTAAATCTGGCGATGGATGAGCAATTCGTAATTCATACCCCGCTTATGGACCGGGATAAGAGCGAAGTCTGGGAATTGTCGGACGAACTGGGCGTCTTTGATCTAGTACGTACGCAGACGCTGACTTGCTATAACGGTGTTATGGCTGAGGGATGTGGGCATTGTCCGGCTTGCAAACTTCGTAAGGACGGATTGGAGAAATATCTGAAAAGGAAAGAAGAGAATCAAAAGTAAATGAAAGAAATGGACGAGAGAAAACAAGAAGGAGAGTTGCATTTATTAGGTGGCTCTACCGTATATAAACAGGATTACGCTCCGGAGGTATTGGAGGCATTTACGAACAAGCATCAAGGAAATGATTATTGGGTACGGTTTAATTGCCCGGAATTCACCAGTCTCTGCCCGATTACCGGACAACCGGATTTCGCTACGATTCATATCGATTATATCCCCGACGTGAAAATGGTAGAGAGCAAGAGCTTGAAGCTTTACTTATTCAGCTTCCGCAACCATGGGGCGTTTCATGAGGATTGCGTGAATATTATCATGAAGGACTTGATAAAATTAATGGATCCGAAATATATCGAAATTACTGGTATATTCACACCGAGAGGCGGTATAAGTATTTATCCGTATTGCAATTACGGTCGTCCGAACACCAAGTTTGAGCAGTTGGCCGAGAAAAGATTATTTGATCATAATCAATAAGATTTCTGACAAATCGTTATCAGTCTCGGCAAAAAACGGTATATTTGCAGCAAGAAATGTTAACTAACTAATAAATCATTTTAGACCATGAACAAAAGATTGCTTACAGTTGCGGCTTTCGCTTTAGCGGGTTGCGTTACCGTTGTCGCTCAAGACAAGAAAAAAGAGTTCAAGATGCCTACAGGTTATGCGCGTATCACGCATGAGATGTCCGAGTTTTACGAACCTGTTCCGCCGGTAGTCACTCCGGGTACAGATTTAAAAGGTGGAGGTTTCACGGCTCCTTCCGACGCTATCGTTTTGTTTGACGGCAAGGATCTTTCCGCTTGGGAGAGCGTAAAGGGCGGTGCCGCCGAATGGGATGTAAAAGATGGCGTATTTACCGTAAACAAGAAGAAGGGTGACATCCAGACCAAACAGAAATTCAACGATTTCCAGATGCACATCGAGTGGCAGGTCCCGACGAATATTACCGGTGAGAGCCAGTCGAGAGGTAACAGCGGTATTTTCCTGCAAGGGATGTATGAGGTTCAAGTGTTAGACTGCTACAATAACCCGACTTACGTGAACGGCCAGACTGGTAGTATCTACAAACAATCCATTCCTTTGGCCAACGCCATGCGTAAACCGGGCGAATGGAACGTATACGATATCATTTATACCGCCCCCACTTTCAAGGAAGATGGTTCTTATCGCACGCATCCAACCGTAACGGTTATCCAGAATGGCGTGGTTTTGCAGAACCATACGACGATATTGGGTACGACAGAGTGGATCGGTTTCCCACAAGTGAAGAAACATGGCGCAGGCCCTATCATCCTACAGAGCCATGGCGATCCTAGCGAGCCGATCAGCTTCCGTAATATCTGGATTCGTGAGCTATAAGAGAAACGTGTTGATTGTAATAAGAAGGGATGGACTTGATATTAAGCTCATCCCTTTTTCGTTAAATAACAGGCTGGTTTTATATGAGAGAAACATTTTTTTCTATAGCACGAAATTTTAGTTTTCCTTAGATGAAACAAAAGTTTTCCAATGGAGAAACTCTAGTTTCCTGCTGAAAAAACTTTAGTTTTTCGATAATGAAATTAACAAAAACTGTAATTGGCTGATTAATAGCAATTATACTATTATCTCTTCTCCGGCATATATTTCCAAAAACGAGCCGGCATATGTTGGCGATGAAGCCGTGGGTTTAAACGCTCCTTGATAGCGATAGACTTAAAATACTCCTTCCACATACTTTGAAAAAGTTTCTCATCCTTATCCATGATATCCTCACTAAGCAATCCGGTCAATAAGTGTGAATCTTTCTCTTCGAAACGGACTTCTATCGTATCGTTAAGATCATAATAATATCCATACTCTCTTTTTAAGTCGTAAATGAGCCATTGCTGATCAGCGAAACGGTCTTGCGCATAAGGTAATACCAAAGGTAATACGTTATATATAGGTGCGATGGCAGCAAAGTAAGTTCCATCCGCCGCTTTTTGGAAACGAAAGAATTGCATCACTCGCAAGCGTTCGTTGTTTACTTTCTTCCAGATCTTGGCCGTTTCCAATATGTCCGGGTCACCAAGATTGAACTCAATCGTGGCTGGAGCATCGATCGCTTTGCGGATATATCTGAATAACAACAGGTCTACTTCCGGTAATTCCGACAACCAAGTTACCGTCAACCCGGAAAGAGAAGACTTGGAGATTTTCTTCTCAAGCCCTTTCCATACCCGCTCTGCTTTCCGGTCGTCCGTATAAATCCGGATCGCCTCGTCATAGAACAATGGAAATGGCTCGCCCTCGGTTACTAACAAATCCGGAAAAGTCCGGCGGGAATAGGCATCGAATACAGCGGTAAGCAATCCCTCAAAAGTCTTGTCGTAAACAAATATAATCATTATCAATCCTTCTTATAAAACAGGCGTTAATCTATAAAAGGCAGTATAAGCTGCCGATCGTCTACTTTCTTTCCGCTCTTTCTCGTCAATAGTTGCCGGACGGTTTCAGGGCTGACCTCATTCACGGTCTGCGTCGGGAGTTCCCGGCAAGTAATAAAATAGCTAGCCTTTTTCATGACCACTCCTATTTTCTTCAACTGCTCTGAACCGAGATTAGCGTAACGCCGGGAAACAATTATGATCTTTGCCGATTTCACGCCAATTCCCGGAACCCGAAGAAGCATCTCGTAATCCGCTTTATTGATATCTACTGGAAAGACCTCCGGATGCCGCAGGGCCCAAGCCAACTTCGGGTCCACGTCTAGATCCAGATCCGGATATGCGTCATTGACAATCTCATCTACCTTGAATTGATAAAAACGCAATAACCAATCCGCTTGATATAAACGATTCTCACGGACCAGCGGAGGCGTGGTAAGTGCCGGAAGACGGTTATCATACGCATTTACCGGAATGAATCCCGAATAGTAAACACGCTTCATCGTAGGTCTCTGATATAAGGCCGATGATAGACGAAGTATATCCTTGTCGGTATCCGCCGTAGCGCCAACGATCATCTGTGTGCTTTGCCCGGCGGGAGCGAATCGTGGGGCATACCGGAAACGCTTGCGTTCCTCGGCGCTTTGTAATACACCTTGTTGGATATAACGCATAGGGGCAAATACGCTTTTAAAATCCTTTTCCGGAGCTAGAGTCCGCAAGCTCGCCTCATTCGGGATCTCTATATTCACGCTTAAACGATCGGCGTAAAGCCCAGCCTCATTTACCAATTCTTGGCTGGCTCCGGGGATACTCTTCATATGTATGTATCCATTGAAGTGATGTACGAGGCGCAAATCCTTGATGGCTCTCACCAACCGTTCCATCGTGTAATCCGGGTTTCGGACCACGCCGGAGCTTAAAAACAATCCTTCAATGTAATTACGTCGGTAAAACTCGATCGTAAGATTCACCAACTCGGTAACGGAAAGCGTAGCTCTCGGTAAATCATTACTTCGCCGGTTGATGCAGTAGGCGCAATCGTACATACAATAATTCGTCAGCATGATCTTTAAAAGCGAGATACACCGTCCGTCCTCAGCGAAACTATGGCAAATACCCCATCCAGCGGCACTTCCTATAGCCCCGCTCTTATGCGAACGGGAGGTTCCGCTGGAAGCGCAGGATACGTCATATTTTGCCGACTCGGCCAAGATTTTCAATTTCTCGAGCACTTTCTCGTCCATAATTTCACCGATATGTTTCGTACAAAGATAATGATCTCATGGGAAAAAGCCTCCATTTATAACTTCCTCATTATTTTTTTCGAAAAAAATAGCCAATCCCTTTAAACGAATTTAGCATACCCTTACTCCTCATCATAAGAAAGACAAAATATGGAAACAAGAAAAGAGGTCATAAAGCAAATGGGTGATGAGATGAAAGAGGATATTTTCCTTGAGGTGAACCGTCGTATCCATCGTAATCTACGTAAAAGATTTTGGTTGAAAGCATCCGCTATCGCCGCCTCTATTGCTCTTTTACTGGGAGTCTCTAATTATATCTCATATCATGAAGGCTATAAGAACCAAAACAGCCAAATGGTCGAGATGGCAAACCCGATGGGCATGAGGTCATCGATTGTTTTATCGGATGGAACACGAGTGATTCTGAACGCAGGTACTACCCTTAGCTATCCGGCCGCTTTTGTCTCAAGCCAAAGAGAAGTGAAAGTGAACGGGGAAGCTTTCTTCGAAGTATCACATGATAAGGACCACCCATTTATCGTAAGTGCGGAAAACGTGAAGGTGAAGGTACTTGGAACTAAGTTTAACGTGAAAGCCTATAAAGAAGATGACCATATAGAGGTCACTCTTACTGAAGGAAAAGTAGGTGTCGGACTAGGAGAACATCACGACATGATGTACATTTCTCCGGGCCAACAAGCTCTTTTCAATAAGATGAAACAGTCTTTTTCGAAATATGAAGTAAATTTAGACTACTATACATCATGGAAAGAAGGTAAGTTCTACTTTAAAAGTGTAACCTTTCTAGAGATAGCCAAGCAACTAGAACGTCGGTTCAATGTACATATATCGGTTGAACCGGCAAAACTTCAAAGAACCGTTTTTTCAGGTGATTTTGTGCGGGGTGAAAACTTAGAGCAAATACTTCGGATTATTACCGCAGATAAACGAACGGACTACACCATGCGAGGTGACAGTATATGCATCTATGAGAAATAAAACAATTGAGTATTAATCTTATAAAAATGATACGAATATGAAAGACACGACATGAAAATAACAAAAAAACGGAAAATGCTACCAACATCTTCCGTTTTGAGAGAATGATCTTAGTTCGAATTATAGCGACACAATTACAAACCTAAAATCAATACGAAGATATGCATTTTAAATTAAATATTAGGCGTTATTCGCCGATTTCTCACTTCCATAAAATCGTTAATATTATGAGATTATCCCTAGTACTATGTATGTTGACTATTTTCTGCGCATCGGCTACCGTAAGTTATTCGCAGGTCAACGAGATTTCTCTTCATTTGGAAGATGCCACGTTGGAACAAGCTCTTGAGGCGATCAAGCAACAGAGTGAGTATTCGTTTTGGTATAGAAACGATGAGATTAATCTAGGCCGTAAGGTTTCTGTAAATATCAATAATCAGAATATCGCAAATGTATTAGATAGGCTACTAGCCACTCAAGGACTGGCTTATACCATTAACGAAAAGCATATTGTTATTTACAAAACAAACGAGAAAGCTTCTCATCCTATGATTACGAATAATAAAAAAATAACCGGAAAAGTGACAGATGAGAAGAATGAACCTATCATTGGAGCGAACGTAGTAGTAAAAGGCTCTACAACTGGTACAATTACTGACATGGATGGCAATTTCACATTAGAGGTACCCGATCAAGCTACTTTACTTGTATCCTATATCGGCTATACTCCTAAAGAAGTGGCGGTTAAAAATCAAAACAATCTTTCTATCATGATGATAGAAGACTCGAAGACAATTGATGAAGTTGTAGTTATCGGCTACGGTTCTGTGAAAAAAAGTAATCTGACAGGAGCTGTTTCCTCTGTAAAAACAACAGAGATACAACAAACTCCTATGACTTCTATCGACCAAGGATTAGTAGGCCGGGCTTCCGGTGTACAAGTTACGCAAACTTCGGGTATGCCCGGAGCGGTAGCGTCTATCCGTGTACGTGGTAGTAGCTCTTTACAAGGAGGAAATGAGCCGCTTTATGTAATCGATGGTTTTCCCGTATATAGTGGGACAGGTTTCGGCTCGACGGGTGGTAATACACAAATCAGTGGATTATCTACGGTAAACCCTTCTGATATTGAATCTATCGAGATTCTAAAAGATGCTTCCGCAACAGCCATTTATGGAGCACGTGCCGCTAATGGTGTTGTACTTATTACGACGAAGAGTGGTAAGAAGGGACGTGATATAATAACTTTTGAATCTAGTTTTGGTGTACAAAACGTAGCAAAAACCATCGATGTCATGAATGCGCAAGAATATGCGGCATTGGTTAATGAGGCCTATACGAACGATGGATTGGATGCGCCCTATAACACTACACAATTAGGCGAAATCGCTAAATTGGGTAATGGAACAAATTGGCAAGATGAAATTTTCCGTCCAGCTATGATTCAAAGTTATCAATTGACGTTTTCCGGAGGTGATAACAAAACAACATATGCGATCTCAGGGGGGTATTTTGATCAAAAGGGTGTAATTATTAACTCGGATTTCAAACGTTACTCATTACGATTGAATCTTGATAGACAAATATTCAATACACTGAAAGTCGGCACTCATATGTCTGGTACCCACACGATCAGTAGAACATCGGCAACAGATGTCGGTGGACGTGACGGAGTCGTGAACGGCGCTTTGAAAATGAATCCCATCCAGTCTGTCTATGCGAATGAAGAGACGGGTGAGTATACGCCAACTAACGACCCCGGGTTATTAATCCCGAATCCGGTAGCTACCGCAAAAGAAGAAATATACAATAATGCGACTACACGTGTGTTAGGTGATGTTTATGCGGAATGGGAATTCTTAAAAGACTTAAAGCTTAAAGTATCTTTGGGGATGGATATTATGTATTTGAAGCAAAATAAATATACTCCGTCAAATATCTACCAATCGTTAGGTATCGCATCTGCGAAAGTCGGTGTAAACCGTTCTATTAACTGGCTGAACGAGAATATACTTACTTGGAATAAGACATTCAAGGATATTCATTCCTTGAATATTTTAGGAGGCTTCACCATTCAAAGAAATAATGTGGAATCCGTAACGGGAGCATCTTCTAATTTCGTGAACGATGTCATGAAGTATAATAACCTAGGAGCCGGATCTATTTATGATAAACCGGAATCTTCTGCTACTCAATGGAGCCTTATGTCTTATTTGGCACGTATTAATTATTCGTTATATGACCGGTATTTATTCTCTGTTAACGGACGTGTGGATGGTTCTTCTCGTTTTGGTGGCAACAATAAGTATGGATTTTTCCCTTCGGGTTCTGTGGCATGGCGTATCTCTGAGGAAGGTTTTATGGAACCGGTTAAAGCTGTCATTAATAATTTAAAGTTACGTACCAGTTATGGCTTCACTGGAAATACAGAAATCGGAGTTTACGAATCCTTGGCTACATTGGAAAGTAATAGTTGGACAATCGGAAATCAATTGGTTTCTGGATTTTATCCGAACAGGATACCTAATCCTGACTTGAAATGGGAAAAAACAGGGCAATTTGATATTGGTTTTGATCTTGGGCTATTTAATAATCGCTTACGTTTAACGGCCGACTATTATTATAAAAAAACAACGGACTTATTATATAATGTAGCGATTCCTAGCGCCTCCGGTTATGATTCTATGTTGAAAAATATTGGTAGTGTCCAAAATAAAGGTTACGAGCTTTCTATTGAGAGTGACAACTTAAGCGGGGCATTCTCATGGACAACAGCCTTTAATATTTCATTCAACCGGAATAAAGTATTAGAGTTGGGTGGGGAAACGTATAAAGATGTAGGTACATACGACGATCATTTAAAGACGAGTGATATCCGTCGCTTGATCGTTGGTCAACCAATTGGAGTATTTTATGGCTATCGTTTTGACGGCATTTTCCAAAATGAAGCAGAATGTGCTCAACAAACTTCTTCACCCTCGCCTATCGGTGTCGGACTCCGTCGTTATAAGGACTTGAATGGAGACGGTAAGATTGATGCCACAAACGATCGGGAGATATTGGGAGACGCAAATCCGAAATTCTTTGGAGGTATGACCAACACGTTTGCTTATAGAGGATTTGAGTTGAACGTATTCTTACAATACTCATATGGGAATAAGATTTTCAATTATAACGCAATGGAGCTTGAGTCGCCGACTGGTGGACAAAATGTATATCAGGATCTCGTGAACCGTTGGACACCTACGAATCCAAGTAATGAATACCAAAAAGCGACAACGAATCGGAATAATATCGTAAGTGATCGGTTCATTGAAGACGGTTCTTTCTTGAAATTAAAAACAGTCTCATTGTCTTATAGTTTCCCGAAATTAAATTGGAAACATATCGGAGGTCTGCGATTGTACGTAACCGGACAAAACTTATTGACTTGGACTAAATACAGAGGCTATGATCCGGAAGTGAGCTATCGAGGCGCTTCAACTTTAGAGGCAGGAGAGGACTTTGGCGGTTATCCGCAAGCCCGTACCTTTATGTTTGGCATCAAATTGGACATTAAATAACTTTTAAATCGACTCAAAATGAAAAAATCGTTCATATATATATTTTCAGCTTTCTGTTTCTCTTGTGGAATCAACAGTTGTTCTTTCCTTGACGAGAATCCCGTGGACCGTTTGGTCGTGGATAATTTTTATACAAGCGAGAAAGACGCACAGGCAGCGGTAGATGCTACTTATCAGCAATTAAACAGCTTATATAACCGTTTGATGTATATGATGGCAGAGCTACCTACCGATATGATGAAAAATGGTTTAGGTATGCCGAACGCAAACTTACAAGACTTGGAGTTCTGCGATTTAACTCTCAGAATACATTTGTAAAAGATATGTGGAAAAATGGTTATTCCGGTATTTCTAGGGCAAATACGGCGATTGCTAAGATTCCAGAGATCAAAATGAATGAAAGTAAAAAGAACCGATTGATCGCTGAGGCTCGTACACTTCGTGCTCTATACTATTTCAACCTCGTTCGTTTCTTCGGCGATGTTCCTTTGATCTTAGACTTGAAGACCGTAGAAGATTCAAAAGGACCACGTGATTCTAAAGAACTGATTTATGATCAGATTATAGAAGATCTTACATTTGCGGAAGAACATCTTCCTTTAAGATCTGAATATTCAGCTTCCGATGAGGGCCGTATCAACAAAGGAGCCGCTAAAATTTTATTCGGTAAAGTCTATTTAACTAAAGGGGATTTCCAAAAGGCGAAAGATAAATTGGCAGAGGTAGTCGAGCATGAATCTGAATATGGTTTCGGTTTACACAAAGATTACCATGCGAACTGGCTTCGAGATACAGAGGCTGGTATTGAGGCTGTACTTTATATTGAGTATAAAGAACCTCCATTTCAACATAATGGTGAAATGGCGCTTGCTGGTCCGAAATATTCCATTCCGGGGAGCTTAGGAATCTCTGCCCTTAATGAGGCTGATATCCCAACACAAGAATTGTATGACCAGTTTGATAATCGAGATTTGAGAAAAAAGACTAATTTTAAAACAGAGTTCGCTCATCTTAAAACCGGTGAAATATTGAAATCAAGTATACCACTTAGCGGTAAGTTCTGGGTTGAAGGGCTTGAAACGGGTGACCGTTGCGATGTAAATATGCACATTATCAGGTATGCGGACGCTATATTAATGTATGCAGAGGCATTAAATGAAGTGGGCAAATCTACAAAGGCTCTCGCTATGTTAAACAGGATACGGGAACGTGCTTTTGGTGATGATTCTGGAAACTTTAAACCTATGTCGAAGGATGAGTTTCGTACAGCTATATTAAATGAACGACGGCTGGAATTCCCTCACGAAGGACATCGTTGGTTCGATTTAGTACGTACCGGTACATTTATTCAACGAATGAAAGAGCATAGTGCATATGAAGCAAAAGTAGCGGAAGCTAATAAAACTGAGATTGCGCAAAATATCAAGGAGCATATGATCCTTATGCCGATCCCTCAATCCGAGATAGACTTGAATCCTAATTTAGTACAAAATGCGGGATATTAGAAAATTGTTATTTATAACTGGGGTAGCAACTGTTACCCCGGTTATTATACAAGCCCGGGACAAACTTCCTAATATCGTGATCTTTTTTATGGATGATATGGGATATGGCGATTTAACAATCACCGGTGCTTCTGGATATAACACGCCTACTATTGACCGACTGGCCTCTGAAGGAATGTTTTTTACCCACTTTTATGCAGCCCAACCTATAAGTAGCGCATCGAGAGCCGGATTAATTACAGGGTGTTATCCAAATCGAGTGGGGATTTCGGAGGCATTGATGCCTCAAGGCCGTATAGGAGTGGCCCCTAATGAGGAAACTCTTCCGGAAATATTAAAAACTAGAGGTTATTCTTGTGGAATGGTCGGTAAATGGCATTTAGGTCACCTTTATCCATTTTTGCCTTTGCAACAAGGATTTGACGAGTATCTTGGGTTGCCTTATTCCAATGATATGTGGCCAGTAGATTATGACGGGAATAGAGTGACTCCAGCATCTAATTTACCAAACAAATTACGGCATCCGGCATTACCATTAATCGACGGAAATGAAAAAATAAGAGAATTGTGGACATTGGATGATCAAGCCGAGCTTACTACATTATATACGGAACGGGCGATCCAGTTTATCAAAAAGAATCGTGAACAACCATTTTTTCTTTACTTTGCTCACTCGATGCCACATGTTCCGCTTGCTGTATCTAACAAATTTAGAGGCAAGAGTAAACAAGATTTATATGGGGATGTCATGCTTGAGGTAGATTGGAGTGTCCAACAAGTTCTAGAAACAATAGAGGAATTAAACCTAGATGAAAATACTTTGATTATCTTTACGTCGGATAATGGGCCTTGGTTTAGTTTTGGTAATCATGCCGGGAGTACCGGAGGTTTGAGAGAAGCGAAAGCTACCACGTTTGAGGGAGGACAACGTGTTCCTTGTATCATGTGTTGGAAAGGAGTGATTCCTAGAGGTACTGTTTACAATCAATTAGCCAGTACGATTATATGATTTGCGTAGAGATCCGGGAGAAAGATATGATGTGAAAGATCAATATCCGGAGGTGGTTCGTCTATTACAATCTATAGCAGAAGAGGCTCGGTTGGATCTGGGAGATGATCTCACGGGACAAATAGGTTCGAATCGTCAGGAAGTAGGTTACATAAAATAATTATATATGAAAAATACTATTAATTATGGAGCTATATTAGCCCCTGCCCTTTTATTCTCCGCATGCGGAACAGGGCAAAAAGAAGTGGCAGAGAAGCCGCTCAATATCATTCATATCATGACGGATGATCATTCGTATCAAACTATTAGCGCTTATGGACATGCGCTAGGTAAATTGGCACCAACACCAAATTTAGACCGTTTGGCTGCAGAAGGAATGTTGTTCCGGCAAGCTTTCGTAGAGAATTCTCTGTCTACTCCTAGCCGTGCTTGTTTGATGACCGGTCTTTACAGTCACCAAAACGGACAAAGACAGTTAGGAAAAGGTATTGATACGACAAAAGTATTCTTCTCTGAAATCTTACAACAGCACGGTTATCAGACAGGTGTTGTCGGTAAATGGCATATGCAATGTGAGCCGAAAGGTTTTGATTATTATCATGTGTTATGGGATCAGGGAGATTATTATAATCCGGAGTTTAAAAGCAAAGAATCGAATGGCAAGTATGTAAAAGAAGAGGGATATGCGACGACCCTTACGACCGATCACGCTATCGAGTTTTTGGAAGAGAGGGATAAGGATAAGCCTTTCTGCCTGCTGGTTCATCATAAGGCTCCACATCGTAACTGGATGCCGGATACAAAATATATGGATTTATATGAGGATGTAGAGTTCCCATATCCAGATACTTTCAATGATAATTATGCCACTCGTTGCGATGCCGCACGTACACAAGAGATGAGTATAGACAAAAATATGACTTTGGTTTATGATTTGAAGGTAGATGAGCTTAAAGATAAGGAGGCTTATAAAAAGGAATGGAATATTGATGGCTGGCAGGCCTCTTTGGATCGTATGACCCCGGAACAACGGGAGGCTTGGATCGCTTCTTATAAGCCCCGCAACGAAAAATTCATTAACGAGAACCTGAAAGGCGAGGATTTGGTTAAATGGAAATATCAACGTTATATCAAGGATTACGTACGTTGCATCAAATCTATTGACGATGAGGTGGGGCGTTTGATCGCCTATTTGGAAAAAGAAGGGCTTATGGATAATACCGTGATCGTTTATACCTCGGATCAAGGTTTTTACATGGGTGAACATGGCTGGTTCGACAAACGTTTCATGTATGAGGAATCTTTCCGTACGCCGTTGATTATCCGTTATCCTGCTAAAATCAAGGCGGGAAGTGAATGTACAGCCTTAGTACAGAACATTGACTATGCCCCGACTTATCTGGATATAGCCGGTATCGAGAAACCTGATTATATGGTAGGAACTTCTTTAGTCCCCTTGTTTGGAGGCGAGACTCCAAAAGATTGGCGCGAGTATCTGTATTATCATTATTATGATTATCCAGCTATCCATATGGTACGTCGTCACGATGGCGTGCGTGACAGTCGTTATAAATTGATCCATTTCTATGGAGAGAAGAATGAGCATAATGATGCGATTAGCTGCAACGAGCTTTACGATTTGCAAAGTGATCCGAATGAGCTGAATAATTTATACGATAATCCGGAATATGCCGATATCCAAACTCGCCTGCAAGCACGTTTGGATAAGTTCCGTGTAGACCAGAAAGTTGACGAATATTAAGGTGCTAACTCTGTAAAATCATTTATTTTGTGTAAGTTTGGCGGATAGAAAGAATCATTCACCTAAAATACGATCGTGAAATGAAACTCAATTTATCCGCCAGATTTTTAATGCTGGCCCTGCTTTGTGGTTCTTGCGTATTGAACACGCCAAAGGAGGAGCTTGAATACAACGGAATGAATACGCTACAGATATCAAATGTAGATGATTTGATATCTTTCTACCAATATGCGGATGACCGAATTCCTTTAATTAGCGGACACCGAGGTGGACGGGGAAAAGGCTATCCTGAGAACAGTATGGAAACCTTTGAAAATACCCTCTCTTATACTCCTGCCACGTTCGAGATAGATCCGAGGTTAACCAAAGATAGTGTTATCGTCCTTTTCCACGATGATACACTGGAGCGTACCAGTAATGGGACCGGGAAAGTTTCTGATTATACTTGGGAAGAATTGCAAAATTTCCGTTTGAAGGATCCCGAAGGAAATATCACAAACTATCGTATCCCGACTTTAGAGGAAGCGATTCGTTGGGCTCGTGGAAAAACAATCCTAATCCTTGATAAGAAGGATGTTCCGATGGAGCGCACTGCTCAGTTGATTACCGATATGCAAGCGGAACCTTATGTAATGATTACGGTTCATGATGGTGCCTCGGCTCGTTTCTTTTACGAGAAAAATCCGAATTTCATGTTTGAGGCTTTTGTAAAAACGAAAGAGGCGGTTCAAGACTATGAGGATAACGGTATACCTTGGAATCATATCATGGCTTACGTAGGACCTAAGATTACCCCCGAAGTCCGTGAGGTGATCGATATGTTACATGAAAGAGGTGTCATGTGCATGATATCTACCGCTCCCTCCGACGATAAACTATCCACACCCGAAAGTCGTGCTGAAGCATACCGTATGATCATCCGTCAAGGCGTGGACATCATAGAGTCTGACCGACCTATAGAGGTTGCTGAAGCGATCTCTAGCTTGATTCCGGTTAGCAGTTCCAAAGGAAAGTTTTTCTCTACACTATAAACATAATCAATATAAGACATGAACAAAGAACTAGAAATGACTCCCAACGTATTAGTGGAGTTTTTACAAAAGCCAGCGTCCGAGTTTACGAAAGAGGACATTATCCGTTATATCTATGAGAAAGATATCCAGATGGTTAATTTTATGTATCCTGCAGGCGACGGACGTTTGAAAACACTAAACTTTGTAATCAACAATGCGGCCTATCTGGATGCGATCTTGACTTGCGGTGAGCGTGTGGATGGCTCTAGTCTTTTCTCGTTTATCGAGGCGGGAAGTAGTGACCTGTATGTGGTGCCCCGTTTCCGTACGGCTTTCGAGGATCCGTTTGCGGAATTACCTACGCTTACCATGCTTTGCTCATTCTTCAATAAGGATGGAGAACCTTTAGAAAGTTCCCCGGAATATACCTTGCATAAAGCTTGTAAGGCTTTTCATGAGGTGACGGGAATGGATTTTGAGGCAATGGGTGAATTAGAATATTACGTAATTGCACCGGATGAAGGCGTTTTCCCTGCTACCGACCAAAAAGGTTATCATGAATCCGCTCCTTACGCTAAGTTCAATGAGTTCCGGACGGAGTGCATGCACTGCATAGCGCAAGCCGGGGGACAAATTAAATATGGTCATTCGGAAGTTGGTAACTTTACGTTAAATGGTTTGATCTATGAGCAAAATGAGATCGAGTTCTTACCATGTCCTGCGGAAAATGCAGCGGATCAATTGATGATCGCAAAATGGGCGATCCGCAATCTAGCGCATGAATATGGATATAACATCACTTTCGCTCCGAAAATTACGGTGGGAAAAGCAGGTTCCGGTCTGCATGTCCATATGCGTATCATGAAAAATGGCAAGAATCAGATGTTAGCGAATGGTATCTTATCCGAAACCGCCCGTAAGGCTATCGCTGGAATGATGTGCTTAGCTTCCTCTATTACGGCTTTTGGAAATACGAACCCAACCTCATATTTCCGCTTGGTTCCACACCAAGAAGCACCTACGAATATTTGTTGGGGAGATCGGAATCGTTCAGTTTTAGTTCGTGTTCCGCTAGGTTGGGCCGCAAAAACGGACATGTGTGCTTTGGCGAACCCATTGGAACCTGCCAGCCATTATGATACGAGCCAAAAGCAAACGGTCGAGATGCGTTCACCGGATGGCTCCGCTGATTTATACCAATTATTGGCAGGATTGGCAGTTGCGTGCCGCCATGGTTTTGAGATCGATGATGCTTTGGAAATCGCTGAGAAGACTTATGTAAACGTGAATATTCATAAGGAAGAGAATCAAGATCGCCTAAAGACATTGGATCAACTCCCAGACAGTTGCGCAGCCTCAGCCGCCCGTTTAAGACAACAGCGTGCTGTTTTTGAAAAATATAACGTGTTTAGTCCGAGTATGATAGACGGCATCATCCGTAAACTGGAATCTTATGATGACACTTCTTTACGCAAGGACCTAGAGAATAATCCAGAAGAGATGTTGAAGCTGGTCAATACTTATTTCCATTGTGGCTGAAAATCCTTTTTATGGTTTCACAAGAGGGTGTGTCATGACACACCCTTTTTATGCCCTGCTTTCATCTCTTGAACTTTCCATTGTGTTTTTTTGAATATCCGAGCACAAGAGAGACCATAAATTAAAACGAAAATATTCTAGAGAAGAAAAAAAGATATAATAGTAAAAAAAACATGATAAAAAATTGTTATTTACAAATAAAGGCTTACCTTTGCCAACATCAAAACAAAATGATGTTATAAATTCATTTTGAAGTTATATGTTTTTCGAGTTTAACCTTGACTGTGAGCACAAAAGATTATCGCGAAGATCTTTTGAACGGTTGGATAGAGACGTCTATTTAGCCGTTTTTTCTTTTAGCCCTATCCAATAAAGCTATTCAGCTATTTGACAAATACAGCTTTATTTGTCACGGAGATTTTATATCCTTTTATTTTATGGATTACGAAATAACATACTGCATAAAAGCGGTATGTTGTATCGTACTATTATACAGTTGAGCAATGAATTATACATATAAACAAATATGGCTCATCAACTTTCCTGTAATGATGAGCATCTTAATGGAACAATTAATCAATATTACGGATGCTGTTTTCTTAGGCCACGTTGGAGAGATAGAATTAGGAGCGTCCGCTATCGCCGGAATTTATTATTTGGCGATTTATATGCTTGGTTTTGGATTTAGCATTGGGTTGCAAGTAATGGTAGCTCGAAGGAATGGAGAGCAAGATTACAAGGAAACCGGCAAGACTTTTTTTCAAGGCTTATTTTTCCTTTTGGGATTGGCTATCTTTCTTTACCTTCTCATTCATACGGTTTCCCCATTTATATTAAAGAAGCTGATCGTTTCCTCGGATATTTATCGAGCGGTAATCCTATACTTGGATTGGCGTAGCTTTGGATTGTTGTTTTCATTCCCATTTTTAGCGATACGTTCTTTTTTAGTGGGGATAACGCATACAAAAGCTCTATCTTGGGCTGCTGCCATAGCGGTATTAATCAATATTCCTTTAAATTTTTATTTGATATTCACTAGGGAATTAGGAATCTCGGGGGCGGCAATTGCCTCTTCTTTGGCAGAGATGGGCTCCTTTATGATGCTTTCCTTCTATATGTGGATACGATTGGATAAAGAAAAATATGGGTTAAGGCCGGTCTATAATGGTAATTTACTTATAAAAGTCTTGAAGTTATCAACATGGAGTATGCTTCATGCGCTTATTAGTGTAGCCCCTTGGTTCTTGTTTTTCGTTTCAATTGAACATTTGGGAAAAATAGAGTTAGCGATTTCCAATATAACCCGGAGCGTATCGGCTATATTTTTTGTGATAGCGAATTCTTTTGCGCTTACAACAGGCTCATTAGTCAGTAATGCGATTGGTGCGGGAGAAGGGAAGACACTATTTTCAATCTGTAGTAAAATTCTGAAATTAGGTTATACCATAGGATTTCCCTTGGTTGCGATTGCTTTATTGTGTAATCGATGGATTATTGGTTTTTATACGAGTAATGAACTATTGATACAATTAGCTTTTGCCCCTTTTGTTGTAATGTTGTTGAATTACACTTTCGCTTTACCGGGTTATGTATATTTGAATGCTGTCGGAGGAACAGGAAAGACACAAATGACTTTCCTTTTTCAAGTTACGACAACAGCCATATATTTGGTTTATCTTTATTGGTTATGTCGCTACACGCAAGCTCCTCTCGCAATCTATTTAACAGCGGAATACGTCTTTGTAATTCTGTTGGCTACACAATCTATTTTTTATTTGAAAAAGAAACATTACTAAAAAACGAAGAAAGATGATGACTAAAATATATCCACGTACGGGAAATAAACAAACCGTATATCTAAATACCATTATACAAGATCCTCAAATAGTGGGATTGGCCTATAGACAAGATTCGCCAGTGTTTACCATACATTATGAATGGTGATTTAGATGAGTTATTATCTATTGAGGATGACATATTTTTCTTGTCGCTATTTTAGGAACTGGTAAGAAGTAAAAACCTTATTATGACGTTCTCCCAACTCATTTACCATTTGCTCGGCTTCTTCTTGGGAAATCAAACCCTGTTCCTTGAATTGTTCTATCCTCTTTTTTTCGTTGCTCAATAACATACGGACAGACTTGCGAGTCACAGCCTCTTTATATGATTTAGGATAATCAATGGATATTTTTGTGATAAAATTCGATGCTCTAGTTATATTTTTACGGATCTCGACTTGTAAAAGCGACAAGCAACTTTCATATTCGGTAGAGACTGTTTCCGAGGAGCCAAACTCGTTAACCAGTTTCAAGGACTCTTTCTGGGCTATGATCAATCCCCTTGCCAAATCGTACCCTAAAATAATTCTGTCTTGATAGTAAATATCTGCCCATTTTTGGAAAAAACGAGAGAAAAACTTCATACTGATTATCCATGAAGGTTCCTCACAGAATTCAAAAATATCGTCTCGGTCGCATAGAGGTTTCTTTCCGTCTCGATCGTATTGTTCATCAATTGCGGCATTTAAACGTCTTTGCGTCCCGGATGAAATGACACCGTTTGTGTATAGGCTCCAATAGAGCGAGCGCTCTCTATCCAAGATTCGTAGACGTATGTCTGCCATTACGTCTTTGGTACGGACAGGCATTTCCGGATATATTTCTTTTTGAGGTAGGAACTGTTCGACAATACTCCAGTCTGTTGCTTCCAACGCTTCCTTCTGTTTCAAATCTTTTAGGTATTTTTCAGAACCTTCGTACAACTGCTTTTTTACGCTATAATCCAAAAGAAGCTTGGAGGACGGTATCTCTGCCAATCCCAATTTCTTTAGAAGCCAACCGATTGTAGTCGCATTTATTGTCAATGTTAAAGTTACAATCCCAGCCGTAAGGAAAAGTACTTGCCGACGTATTGGTTCTGGTATCGAAAAGGTATACGATACCATCAGTGCCATCGTTAGTCCCAATGCACCACGTAATCCTCCCCAACTCAAGATCGTGGACTCTCGCACCGACAAGCCATATCCGGACCGTTTCATGATCGGATAAAATATGGTTATTATTAATATACGAATGATATTTATCCCGGCATATACACAGATAAGAATCAATAAATCCATCCATGAGAAGTCTACCTTCAATGCTATTACGACACCTACAATTATGAATATCAATGTATTTGCTATGTGTGCCGCCAATTCCCAAAATTGACGCATGAATTTATTGACCTGCGGTTTCAACCTCAGACGGCCCATGTAAGAGACTGTCAAACCGAAACCGACCAAAGCGATTACTCCCGATACTTCCAAATAATTTTGCGCTATGACAAAAGTCATATAAGCGGAAAGAATCATCACGCTGTTTTGAAGCATCTCGTCTCCATTTACATTTGTGATAAATTGAATACACAAATAAGCCAAAAGCGTACCAACCAGGGCTCCTCCGGCAACGACCATGATAAAGTCCGCTACGGGAGAATCCGAAACACCAGTAGCGGTATAGGCTCCGAAAAACAGCATGAAAAGGACAATACCGGTTCCATCGTTTAGCATCGACTCGGCATCCACTAGCGTCGAGAAACGTTTACTGGTGCCTAGCTCTTTCAACAATGCGACAACGGCCACTGGGTCTGTCGCACTTATCAAGGCTCCGAACATCAATGCAAAGGTCCAGTTCCAACCTTCATAAGAAGGGGCGAACGTTCCGATCCCTATCATCAAGGCAGCCGTCAGCAACATCGCAATAATGACACCCGGTACGGACAATATAGTGGCATTTGTCAATGTTTTTCGAAAGATATGCACGTCCAGTTCATAAGCAGCGTCGAATATCAAGATCGGAAGAAAAATATAAAGTATCATATCGGGATTAGCATTTCCGGCAAAATCGATTGATGATTTTAATATAGGAATGCTTTCCAACCAGCCTATCCGGTCAAACGTACCGATCAATAATCCAAAGGCAAATAGCCCGACCGTGTAAGGAAGAGGCATCTTTTTTAATCCGAATTTTAAAATCGCACCTCCCATCAACCCTATCAATACAAAAAATAATGGGGCCAGTAAATTATTCGTTTCCATATTGATTCCTATGAGCTTTGTCCTATAAAAATAGAATAAAATCTCTTTCATAGTGAAAAAATATTTCCAAAATGAAAGAGATACAGAAGGTTTATTTAAAAAACAGTCGTATGTCCTCTTCCGAAAACAATATAGCGGTATTGACTAGTGCCAAATGGGAATATGCTTGAGGAAAATTCCCCAGTTGCTCCTTGGTTTCAAAATCAATGTCTTCACTGAAAAGTCCCAAGTGATTTGAATTATGAAGCATTTCCTCAAACAGACTACGTGCTTCTTCTTTTTCTCCAATGACATAAAGAGCACGAATGAGCCAGAACGTACAAATAGTAAAGGCGGAAGAGGGAAGTCCGAAATCATCATGAGATTTATAACGGTACATCAACCCTTTGTAAAGTAACGCATTCTTTATCGCTTGCACTGTTTTATGGTAGCGTATGTCTCTCGGATCGATAAATCCGTACGGTTCCATTAACAACAAGGACGCATCAAGGTCGGAATTACCGTAGGCTTGCGAGAAACTTTGCATCTCTTCTTTCCAACCGTTTTTCATGACATTTTCTTTGATTACGGTCGCTTCTTCCGACCAACGTCTCCGGTATGTCGGTTTGTTTAATAAATCTGCAATACGAGCTCCCCTGTCTAATGCGACCCAGCACATAACTTTGGAGGAAACAAAATGCTGTCCTTCTCCTCTAATTTCCCAAATGCCTTTGTCTGGTTTTTTCCAGTCAATCATCACATTCGTCAGGATACTTTTTACCATTTCCCACATATCTTCCACCTCGTCCAATGTACCGGGCATCAAACGATAGTATTGGTAGATCAGGTCCATTAAATAGCCGAACGAGTCATTTTGAAGCTGGTGGTAAGCATCATTACCGATCCGAACGGGTCGTGAGTTCTTATAACCGGAAAGATGTCCCAGAATAACTTCCGTCAATTTTCTTTCTCCGCGAATACCGTACATGATCTGGTAAGTATCGTGTTGAGAAACAAAAGTAGACTGGACAAATCTCATGAACCGCCTTGCGGCTTCGACATGGCCTATCTGGAACAAAGTTTCAATGGACATGGAGGCGTCGCGCAGCCAACAAAAACGATAATCCCAGTTACGGACTTCTCCGATCGTTTCCGGTAGGCTAGTTGTTATGGCCGCCAATACGGCTCCATTATAAAAAGACATCAATTTTAAAACTAGGAGACTTCGCTCAATGACATCGTTATAGACCGTAAACTTCTTGGTTCGGTCAGTCCAATTTAGCCAATAAACCAGCGTCCGGCAGTATTCCAGTTTCTCACGCTCAATGTTGACGGGTATTACTTTCTCGTTATATGAAAGTAGCAAGAACTCGTCCTTAGCCAGTATGATTTCTTTCTGTTCCAAGATCTTGTGCAAAGGTAGTGAGGAATAAAGATATTGCCTATCTTTGCTGTTAGAAGTAGAGTAGGTCTCTATATATTCCGAGGTCGTGTTGAAAATTGTCTTTCCACGGGCATAGTCCGGAGCCGGCTCATAGTTGATTTTAAAACGGGGAGTACCTTTGATTCTGCGGATATATCGGTAGATCTCTGCCGGACGATAACAATTGCTCGCATCGCTCAGATGGTAACAAGGCATGAAATCTACAACGGCAAATTCATTTTCTTCTGATACGAAGTTGGTCGAAAGAATATTTGTATGAGGAACATACGATTGCGATATTTGATAATCCGGAGAAACCTCGAAGCCGAAATATCCCCCTTTCTCCCGATCGAGCAATGACGCAAAGATGGAAGGTGAGTCGAAGTTAGGGAAACATAACCAATCTATACTGCCTTTATCCGAAATCAAAGCCGCTGTGCAGCAATTTCCTATTACTCCGTAATTTAACTTGTCCATAAAAATTATTTTTTATTTGTCCACAATCCTTTAAAAAAATCAACGGTGGCTTTCAGTTGACCTTTTATGCTTCTGGAAGTCGTTCCGTAACTAACACCTTCACCCGACAGTTCTTCCAAAAAAGGCAATACTTCTTCCTGCGAGGACAGATTGTATTTGGCTTTTTCAGATACAATTCCAACTTTAACTGTTATGGCGGATACTGGAAGAGCCCGGAACATATCCTCATCCGTCGTGTCATCTCCCATTGCTAGTATAAAATCATAGCGGGAAGCCAATAATAGGCGATCTACTTCCGAACCTTTTGTGTATTCTGGAGATTTTATTTCCACGACTTTGTTGCCCTGCATGATTTGTAATCCCTTTCTCAGGCAAACAGGCATTATAGCCTTTGTTAGCTGTTGCGCTCTCAGCTCTCCCAGCCAGGCGTCCGATTCTCTATAATGCCAGGCAAGAGCAGCTTCTTTTGTCTCAAGATGAGAGTACGGGGTTTTGCTTACAAACAAATTTAGAATAAACAATAGCTCCGAATCCCACTCTCGATTGCCTATGTTTTTATGCCATGCGCCTTTTTCCTTGTAAAATGCACCATGCTCGGCGGCAAAAGACAGAGGAAGATCTCCCAGCCATTTCTCCAATGTATAGTGGTCCCGCCCGCTATTAATGGTTACATGATTCCGAGAGTCGGAACAAAAACGCTGTAACAGGTCTCGTAATGCAGGTGTTGGAGCTGCATCTTCCGGATGATTTTTGAATGCAGTTAATGTTCCGTCGTAATCCAGCAAAATCAAGCGCTTTTTCGCTTGGTCATATAATGTTTTGATTTCGTTCTGGTCTTGTGCGGAGATCTTTTTCTTTTGTAATCGTTTGTTTTTCTCTGCGGCCTGCCGCCATTCTCTCATGAAATCCGCAGCCCATTTGTTTACGGTTTGAACCGAAAGGATGGCTTGCATTCGCTGAAGCCTTTCTCTTTGTTCCTCCAATGGCATTTTCAATGCACGGCAAATGGCTTGTTCGATCTGGTCCGTGTCGTTTGGATTAATCAATAAAGCATCAGACAATTCAACCGAAGCACCGGCCATTTCACTTAAAATGAGTACCCCCGGATTATCTTGTTTGGTAGCGACATACTCTTTTGCCACAAGATTCATACCATCGCGCAAAGGGGTTACCAAGGCTATATCGGCAACATAATACATCGCTACCAATTCCTCAAAAGAGAAACCATGATAAAAATAACATACCGGAGTCCAATTCATGGTAGAGTAAGTTCCATTGATAGAACCGATCTCCTCGTCTATTTTGGTTTTCAATTCGGCATAACTGCCTACATGGTCGCGAGAGGGGACGATAACCATCGCCAATGTCACTTTCCCGTGATATTCCGGATGATTTTTCAAAAAAGAGGCGAATCCGTAAAGACGGTGCAATATTCCTTTGCTGTAATCCAGTCGGTCTACCGATATGATTAACTTATGATCTCCAAATAGAAGTCGTGTTTTCTCTACTGCGTGGTGGACTTTGTCATCAGCTATCACATTGTGATAAAGATCATAGTTTATCCCCATCGGTAATGCATCCACACGGGTTACACGATCATTCATTTGAACTTCATCCAGATTGAAATTCTTATGAAGGATGCGTTCCGTCGCACTGATGAAATGACGCATATAATCGTGAATGTGAAAAGCGACAAAGTCGGCTCCCAAAAGTCCGTTCAGGATCTCGACCCTTTCGGGCAGAATCCGGAAAAGTTCATGTGAAGGGAACGGAATATGGTGGAAATACCCGATATGAAGGTTGGGAAACTTCTCACGGAGCATGCCCGGCAACAGCATTAACTGATAGTCCTGTACCCAAACCCAATCATTAGGTTCAACTATCCGAGATATCTCTTCACAAAAAACAGCATTGACTTCCCTATATGATTCCCAAAAGTTCTTTTTATATAACGTATAAGCAAAAAAGTAATGACAGAGGGGCCATAGGGTACTGTTGCTATATCCTTCGTAGTAATTTTCATACTGCCTGTCGGATAAGAATACCGGATGATAATTATTTTTTTCCAATTGACTGCAAATGTCATCTTTTTCCGTCTTTTGTTCTACGCAGACGCCAGGCCAACCAATCCAATGTTTTTCACAATCAACGTCCAATGACTTCAAACCTGTAGCCAGCCCTCCTTCGCTCCGTGAAAAAACAAATTTTCCATCGGAGGAACGTGTAACTTTTACAGGCAACCTATTCGAAATGATAAATAATCTCATATTTGAAATATTATATACAACACAAAGCAAAATCCATACCAATTTGTATTTGTCATTGATAAACAGATGTTTGCAAATAGGGAAGCCTAAGTAATATTACCAAAATGAAAAACACTTTTTCATTTTAGTTGTTTTTTTTACTTTCAATTTAGAATTAATATTTTTAATCAATTGATATATAGTGATTTATGTTTGTTGTTTTCTAATTGGTCTGATTTTGGCATTATCTTTATCAGTTTAGATTTCCGAAGAAAGTATCATTAATATTCATCTTCGGTTGTCTGCTATAAGAAACAATGTAGAACAACAAAGAAACAAAATGGTATTTTTTATTTATCAGTTAGGCTCGCTTGCCTCTGTATGGGCAATCAGCAATTTAATAAAAAAAGATGTTCCTCAAAGGATCAAAAACAAGATTATCGTTCTGTTACTAGTAACAAGCTGGATTGGTGTTTTGGGGTATTTTTTCATTTTGAAAAACAGGATTGAAAAATGGTGGCCTTGCAAGAAGTACTTGGTTGCTCATAGAAGGATATGAGTTTCATATTATATATTATTGCAATTAAAGTTGTTTTATGTGTACCAAAATCTTTTTCTCCATTCATTCTGTAAAGATTTGAATTGTTTTTTTCTTTTTGAGCCGTGGATATAATTTATTCACGGCTTATTTAAAGGATTTGATTTCAAAAATTAGGATACAAATGGAAAAGAATATGCGGATGAAATTTTTAAAGCAACGGATAACGGTAATATTACTGTTAGTGGCTAGCGTATGTATATGTGGTAGCATCAATGAATTCTATGTCTTCGAAAATGATTATTATTTTAAATATCTGCTGAATACTTTTACAGGAATCATCCTTTTGACAGGAATTGCCTATTTATGCTATCCTCAAAAGAAGACAAATCAGGAAAATGAATTGGTGCTGAATGAATACAAACTGGTGTATGAAACGGAGTCTATCGCATCGCAATATTTTATTTCTGATACAGAAGCTTGGAACACATTAAGAAAACAATTGAAAACAACAGCTCAAGGACATGCTATTTTATATATCAGCGAAAGTTGCGAATTGCCTATAATCAATAACATGATTTTAGCTAAAAAGAGAAATTTCGATTGTTGGAAGCCTGCCTGTGCAGGGCAGATATCTAAAGATTTTGGTGAGATTTAAAGTGATCATAAAAAATATATGGCAGCCATAAAACGATGTCCATGGAAAGGAAATGTCAATTATCTGAAAATACGGGGAATAATATTGAATTGGACCTAGTCAGCGTTGAAAAGCACCACATTCAGAAAGTTCTCCAACATACTAACGGATACAAACCCGAAGCTGCTCGTCCTCTTGGGATAGCCTTAACCACACTTTATAGGAAGATGGAAGCCTATGGACTATAATGTGGAACACTTTGTTCTTGCATACCCGGTAGGTTTACCTAAAACAGGCAGCTTGCCTTTTTTATATACCTTTTCAAAATGAAAATATCTTTTTCCTTTTGAAAAGGATTGAGCATATTACATAATAATATTATTTTTTGATTATATAGCTGATAAACAATGCATTGTGCAAGAACTCGATTTTTTGGCACAGCTTTGGCATATAGTAGGGTGGAAAACAAATAAATAGTATTAACAATTAAAAAAGACAAGTATGGAAGATACGTTATCATTTTTGTTCTTGTGTGCTACCGGTGTAGCATGCTATTGGTTTTTCTTCAAGTGTGTGGACTGGTTTGAGAAAATTTAATGTAAGAAAGGAGAATTAAATTATGTTTTTAGCACTGTTTATACTTTGCTTATTGATCTTCGGGTATTTGATGTATGTCCTAATTAAGCCCGAAAAGTTTTAATGGTAATTAGTTTTTTTAAGTGAAAAGATGAATACAGAAATTTTAGGTGTAGCATTGCAGATATTGCTGCTGCTGGTTATCAGTTACCCGCTGGGAAAGCATATCGCCAAGGTGTATAAGGAGGGAAACGACTGCATGCGTTTCATGGCTCCAATTGAAAGATTTATTTACAAGCTGGCGGGTATCAACCCCAATGAAGAGATGGATTGGAAGGCATTCTTGAAATCTCTGCTTATTATAAACGTATTTTGGTTCTTCTGGGGTATGATCCTGTTGGTATCGCAAGGATATCTTCCTTTGAATCCTGATGGGAACAGCGGACAAAGTCCAGATTTGGCGTTCAACACGTGTATTAGTTTCATGGTTAACTGTAACTTGCAGCACTATAGCGGAGAAAGCGGTTTGACTTATTTTACACAGTTGTTCGTCATCATGTTGTTCCAGTTCATCACTGCTGCAACAGGTATGGCTGCCATGGCTGGAATTATGAAGTCGATGGCCGCCAAAACAACTAAAACAATCGGCAACTTCTGGCACTATTTAGTGATCAGCTGTACACGTATCCTTTTCCCGATGTCTCTGATCGTGGGTTTCATCCTGATCATACAAGGTACGCCGATGGGCTTTGACTCCAAAATGACAATCCCGACATTGGAAGGAGCTGAACAAACTGTTTCACAAGGTCCTACAGCTGCAATCGTTCCGATTAAACAGTTAGGTACGAATGGTGGTGGTTACTTCGGAGTAAACTCTTCTCACCCATTGGAAAACCCGACTTACCTGACCAATATTGTAGAATGTTGGTCTATTCTGATCATTCCGATGGCATTGGTATTTGCTTTGGGATTTTATCTGAAACGTAAAAAGTTAGGTTATGTGATCTATGGTGTGATGCTGTTTGCTTATCTTTTGGGGGTATTCTGTAACGTTCACTATGAGATGGCAGGTAACCCGAAAATCGACGAGATGGGTATTGACCAGTCTTGCGGTGCTATGGAAGGTAAGGAAACCCGTCTGGGTCCGGGCGCAACCGCTTTGTGGTCTGTGACTACGACCGTCACCTCTAATGGTTCCGTTAACGGTATGCACGACAGTACAATGCCTCTTTCTGGTATGGTGGAGATGTTGAACATGCAGATCAATACATGGTTTGGTGGTGTCGGCGTAGGTTTCATGAACTACTATGCATTCTTGATTATAGCCGTATTCATCAGCGGTTTGATGGTCGGACGTACGCCGGAATTCTTAGGTAAAAAGGTAGAAGCCCGAGAAATGAAGATTGCAACGATCGTTTCGTTGGCTCACCCATTCGTGATTTTGATCTTTACGGCTATCTCTTCCTACGTATGGGTATATGCCCCTGAATTCGTAGAGAGCGAGGGTGGCTGGTTGAACAACCCTGGTTTCCATGGTTTCAGTGAAATGTTATATGAATATACTTCTTCTTCTGCTAACAACGGTTCCGGTTTTGAAGGATTAGGCGACAATACCTATTTCTGGAACTACACTTGCGGTTTGGCACTGATCATTTCACGTTATTTGCCAATTGTCGGACAGGTAGCTATTGCAGGTCTTTTGGCAAACAAGAAGTACACTCCGGAGAGTGCGGGTACATTAAAGACTGATACGGTTACATTCGGTGTGATGACATTCTTCGTAATCGTCATCGTTGCTGCCTTGTCATTCTTCCCGGCACAAACATTAGGCCCGATCGCCGAATATTTTAGTATTTACTAATTGACAGATTAAGAAGATGAGAAATAACAAAACTGCTTCTTTATTTCCAAAGAAGCTCGTTATAGAAAGTTTGAAGCAATCATTCATTAAGTTGAATCCGCGGATGATGTTCCGTAACCCGATCATGTTTATCGTGGAGGTGGTGACATTCGTCATGTTGTTTGTTACGATTTGGGCGGCTACCACCGGTGATACGACACAAGGATCTTTCGGTTACAATATCTTAGTGTTTATTATATTGTTCGCCACGTTGCTTTTCGCCAACTTCGCAGAGGCGATTGCAGAGGCACGAGGCAAGGCACAGGCCGACAGTTTGCGTAAGACCCGGGAAGAAACTCCTGCCAAATTGTGTGTCGGTAACAAGATTGAAACGGTCAGTTCTTCTCAGTTGAAGAAAGGCGACATCTTTATTTGTGAAGCCGGCGACACGATTCCTTCCGATGGTGAAATTATCGAAGGTCTGGCTTCTATCGATGAAAGCGCCATCACAGGTGAATCTGCTCCGGTGATCCGTGAAGCGGGTGGAGACAAGAGTTCTGTAACAGGCGGTACGAAAGTATTGTCCGACCAGATCAAGGTGAAAGTGACGACCGAACCGGGTGAAAGTTTCTTGGATAAGATGATCGCCTTGGTGGAAGGCGCTTCTCGCCAGAAAACTCCGAACGAAATCGCCTTGACAATCTTGCTGGCAGGTTTTACATTGGTATTCGTTGTTGTTTGCGGTACCTTGAAACCGTTTGCTGATTATTCCAACACGACGATTACGATCGCGGCCTTTATCTCTTTGTTCGTTTGTTTGATCCCGACTACGATCGGTGGTTTGTTATCTGCCATAGGTATTGCCGGTATGGATCGTGCGTTGTCTGCTAATGTGATCACCAAATCCGGTAAGGCGGTTGAAACAGCCGGTGACATTGATACTTTGCTGCTCGACAAGACCGGTACGATCACGATCGGTAACCGTAAAGCAACCCAGTTCTATCCGGTATCCGGCATTGACGAACACTCTTTTGTACAAGCTTGTCTACTGTCCTCTCTTTCAGACGATACACCCGAAGGTAAGTCAATCGTGGAATTGGGACGTGAAAAAGGTGTACGTGTACATGATCTGAATACATCCGGATCAAAGATGATCAAGTTTACGGCAGAAACTAAATGTTCAGGAGTGGATTTGGCAAACGGTACTCGCATCCGTAAAGGAGCTTTTGATGCTATTCGTAAGATGAGTGAGGCTGCCGGCAACAAATATCCGAAAGAGGTGGCCGATTTGGTTCAGAAGATCACGAGTAACGGCGGTACTCCGCTGGTTGTTTCACAGGATGATTTCATCATTGGTGTGATCGAGTTACAGGATATCATCAAACCGGGTATCCAAGAACGTTTTGAACGTTTGCGTAAGATGGGTGTGAAGACGGTAATGGTAACCGGTGATAATCCGTTGACCGCAAAATATATCGCTGAAAAAGCCGGTGTAGACGATTATATCGCCGAAGCCAAACCGGAAGACAAGATGAACTATATCCGTAAGGAACAGGAAAACGGTAAGCTGGTCGCCATGATGGGGGACGGTACGAACGATGCCCCGGCCTTGGCTCAGGCAAACGTTGGTGTCGCAATGAACAGTGGTACGCAGGCTGCCAAGGAAGCTGGTAATATGGTTGATTTGGACAACGACCCAACGAAACTGATCGAGATTGTCGAAATCGGTAAACAGTTGCTGATGACTCGCGGTACGCTGACTACTTTCAGTATCGCTAACGACGTGGCCAAGTATTTCGCTATCGTACCAGCTCTGTTCATGGTTACGATCCCGGCATTGGCCCCGATGAACATCATGCACCTGCACAGTCCGGAATCAGCGATCCTAAGTGCGATCATCTTTAATGCGATCATCATCCCGATTCTGATCCCTCTGGCATTACGTGGTGTGGCTTATAAACCGATCGGTGCTTCCGCATTGCTTCGTCGCAACTTGCTGATCTACGGTTTGGGCGGTGTAATTGCCCCGTTCATTGGTATCAAGTTGATAGATATGATTGTAAGTTTATTCATGTAAAAGTAAAATCAATATTAAAAACCTTCCTCCCTCTGTATGAAGATAGGAGGAAGGTTAAGAAAATAAAACAATAATTCATTATGATATCAAATCTTTTTAAATCATTAAGACTGACAATTGCATTTTGTTTGTTCTTCAGTGTTTTCTACATCTTCGTTTTGTGGTTGTTTGCCCAAGTGGCAGGACCGAATAAAGGTAATGCTGAACTGGTTACATTGAATGGAAAAGTAGTGGGGGCCGCCAACGTTGGTCAGAATTTCACGCAAGATATTTATTTCTGGGGACGTCCTTCCCATGCTGGTGATGGTTACGATGCATCCAGTTCGGCAGGTAGTAACAAGGGACCTTCCAATGAAGAACATTTAGCTTTGTTGGAAGAACGTATTGATACATTCTTGGTTCATCATCCTTACCTAACCCGTGAAAAAGTTCCGGCTGAAATCATCACAGCCAGCAGTTCCGGTTTGGATCCCCATATCTCACCGAAAGCGGCTTATGTACAGGCCAAACGTGTAGCGGACGCTCGTGGATGGTCGGAAGAAAAGGTCATGGGTATCGTCAATTCTCATGTTGAGAAACCGTTATTGGGTATGTTCGGAATGGAGAAAGTAAATGTATTGAAATTAAATGTTGCGCTTGATCAAGCATCAAATAACAAATAACAAATTTTAATAAGTCAATTAGATTTAGGTTATGAAATCATTCGTAAAAAAAGTAGCAGCCTTGGCAATTGTATTCTCAATGGCATCTTCTACGTTGGCTAATGCACAGGAAGAGGATGGTAAAGTAAGTTTTTCTGTGCAGGGAGATTTGGTAAGTTCCTATATTTGGCGTGGTTTCTACCAGACTGGTGCTAGCTTCCAGCCGACACTATCACTGGGGGTAGGTAATTTCTCTTTGACAGCCTGGGGATCTACCGATTTTCAGGGAGCAAACTCTACATCTATGCCTGCGGCTAAAGAGATAGATTTAACGGCAGCGTATACATTCGGATCAGCTGGTCCTACATTATCTGTCGCTAGCTTATGGTGGGCAGGGCAAGGCTCTTGCCGTTATTTTAACTTCAAAAGCCATGAAACAGATCACCATTTTGAAGCAGGTTTGGCTTACACTTTGCCTATTGAGAAGTTACCTTTGTCTATCGCCTGGAATTTCATGTTTGCCGGTCAAGACAAAGATGAAAATGGAAACCAAAACTATTCTTCTTATGTGGAGTTGAATTTTCCATTCACAGTGAAGGGCGTCGATCTGAATGCAACTTGTGGTGTTCTTCCGTATGATGCGGGAATAACTACGTATGGAGGTGATGTAAATAGTGGATTTGCAGTAACGAATGTTGCATTGAAAGCAACGAAAGATATCAAAATCACGGATTCTTTCTCATTACCTATTTTTACACAGGCAATTTGGAACCCTCGCATGGAGGATGCCCATCTTGTCTTGGGAATTTCTTTAAGACCTTGATATAATAATACGCATGGACCGAGAACAAAGTGTACAACATTTTTTAGATTTGTTGAAAAAGTCTCGTCGTGGCAATTTTAAAATCTACATCGGCATGATTGCCGGTGTAGGTAAATCGTATCGGATGCTATCAGATGCCCACCAATTACTGGAAAGCGGTATCGATGTCAAGATCGGTTATATAGAAACACATGGGCGAGTCGAGACGGAGGCATTGGTGGAAGGATTGCCTATCATCCCCCGCCGCAAGATATTTTATAAAGGAAAAGAGATCGAAGAGATGGACTTGCAGTCGATTCTCAGTATCCATCCTGAAGTTGTCATCGTTGACGAATTGGCTCATACCAATGTCGAAGGCAGTAAGAACGAAAAGCGTTGGCAGGATGTCATGGATATACTGGATGCCGGTATCAGTGTGATCACGGCGGTCAATATTCAGCATATAGAAGGACTTAACGAGATGGTGCAGGACGTGGTTGGCATTGAGGTCAAGGAACGTATTCCTGATATCGTACTGGAGCAGGCTGATGAAGTGGTCAACATAGACCTTACTGCTGACGAACTGCTGGCTCGGTTAAAAGCCGGAAAAATATACAAACCCGATAAGATACAAACAGCATTAAATAATTTCTTTAAGGCTGAACATATTCTTCAGCTTAGGGAGTTGGCATTGAAAGAGGTAGCTTTGCGGGTAGAAAAAAAAGTGGAGAATACCATTCCAGAGAATCTCGGCGTACGCCACGAAAGGTTTATGGCCTGCATCAGCAGTAATGAGAAAACTCCCCGTAAGATCATACGGAAAGTCGCACGGTTGGCAACCCGATATAATTCCAAGTTTTTTGTACTGTATGTACAAACCCCAAGAGAAAGTTCCGACAGGATTCCGTTGGCAAGTCAAAGGCATTTGCTTAACCATTTCAAGTTGGCAACGGAACTTGGAGGAGAAATCATTCAAGTGCAATCCCCACATATAACGGATGCGATCGTACAGGCTTGTAAAGAAAAGCAAATCAGTACGCTATGTATCGGACGACCAGCTTTAAAATATCCTTCCGCTATCCTTGCGATGGTCCACTATCGGAACATGTTAGAAGAGTTGGCTCAATTAGGCATTGATTTAATAATATTAGCATAAAAATCCTTCCATGAATATGAATATAAAAACAAAGTTGACTTATGGGATAGGACTTTTATTTGTCCTGATCACTTTATTAGGTGGATTGGCTATAAAAAACATTCATAATGTATCGGATGACACGCAGAATATCCTAGCGGATAATTATAATTCACTCCTTTATTCCCGTCAGATGCTCGAGTCACTGGATGCCATTCGGGAAAATCCGAATGCTCGAAAAGAGTTTGAGGCCGGGTTGGAAGCTCAGAAAAAAAATCTGACAGAGAAGGATGAAGACGTACTAACCAACCGATTAAGTTCGAACTGTGAAAAGGCGTTGGATGACATGGATGATGAATCGATTCGGCAGATACGCCAGACGATTTATACCATTATGGCAGTCAATATGTCTGCCATTTATGAAAAGAATGAAGTGGCTGTCCATACGGCGGAAAGGTCTCTCTTTTGGATCTGGACGGTAGGAATTGCTTGTATCGTGATCGCCTTCCTCTTTCTGGCTCGCCTGCCACGCTCGGTCAGCGTACAGATCCAGAAATTGACGGATGGCATCAAGGAAATCACCAATGCCAATTACAGCAAACGGCTCAATTTGGGCAATGAACCGGAGTTTAAGGAAATAGCCACGTTGTTCAACGAGATGGCCGAGCGCTTGGCCGAATACAGGAACAGTTCGCTGGAAGATATCCTGCAAGGGAAAAAATATATAGAAACAATTATCAACAGCATTGCAGAACCTATCATAGGCTTGAGTAAGGAACGGAAGATTTTGTTTGTCAATGACGAGGCTTTGACTGTTTTGAATTTGACACGGGAAAACATTATCGACAAACCGGCTCCCGAAGTGGCGTTAAAAAATGATCTGCTGCGCCGTTTGATCCGCCAGTTGGTACATCCCGATGACAATAAGGATCCGTTGAAAATCTACGCAGACAACAAGGAAAGCTATTTTCAAGTAAAATACATCCCGATCAACGTTAACAGGCAGACTGGACTGGAGAGTAAGTATGTCGGGGATGTGATCCTGTTGAAGAACGTGACCGAATTTAAAGAAAAAGATATTGCAAAGACAACCTTTATTTCGACGATCTCCCATGAACTGAAGACACCGATATCAGCTATAATGATGAGTCTGAGATTGCTGGAAGACAATCGGATCGGAAAACTGAATACAGAACAGGAGAGCCTTTCCAAGAACATAAAGGAAAATAGTGACCGTTTGCTGGAGATCACTGGCGAATTGTTGAAGATGTCACAGGTAGAAAGCGGTAAGCTCTACCTGAATCCGAAGATTACCAAACCGATCGAACTGATCGACTATGCCATCAAGGCGAACCGGGTACAGGCCGAGCGTTTTAACTGTCAGATCGAAGTGGAGTATCCCGAAAAGATTGCCAAATTGTTTGTCGACAGCGAGAAGATTGCTTGGGTTGTGACCAACCTGTTATCGAACGCCATCCGTTATTCGTCGGAGAACGGACGGATTATCATCGGTGCACGACAGATCGACAAAGCCGTCGAGATCTATGTCAAGGACTTCGGAAAGGGCATTGACTCGCGTTACCACGAAAGTATTTTCGACCACTATTTCCGTGTGCCGGGAACAAAAGTACAAGGTAGCGGTTTGGGACTTGCCATCAGCAAGGACTTTGTGGAAGCTCATGGTGGTACGATCCGTATCGAAAGCGAAGTCGGTAAAGGTAGCACGTTCGTGATCAGATTCAATGTATAAAAAGTAAAATCAAAAATCAGATAGTCTAATGAAAGTATTAAAATTTGGTGGTACTTCAGTCGGTTCTGCCCAGCGGATCAAGAATGTCGCATCAATCATTTGCGATCAGGAACAGAAAATAGTAGTACTCTCTGCCATGGCAGGGACAACAAACTCTTTAGTGGAGATATCTGAGTGCTTCCATAAGAAAGATCCGGAAAAAGCCAATGCGGTCCTTTCTTCCTTGGAGCAGGCTTATGTCAATCATATAGAAGAATTATACCGGAGCGATGTCTACAAGGAAAAAGCCATGCAATACATGCTCGAACGGTCTCAACATGTCTGGTCTTTCTCTAATATGCCTTTCAGCATGTTCGATGAAAAGGAAATCTTGGCGCAGGGTGAGCTAATATCAACCTTTCTGATGACCTGCTATCTGGAAGAACAAGGAGTGAAGGTAGTTTTATTGCCTGCGTTGAACTTCATGCGGATTACAATGGACAATGAACCGGACATGGAATATATCGCTAAACACCTAAATACACTTTTGGAGCAAAACAAAGAGGCAGAAATATATATTACGCAAGGTTTCATCTGCCGGAATGCTTACGGCAGCATTGACAACTTGGAAAGAGGAGGAAGCGATTACACCGCCTCTCTAATTGGGGCGGCTATCCAAGCAGAAGAGATACAGATATGGACGGATATTGATGGGATGCACAACAACGATCCACGGTTTGTCAATGACACCGCTCCTGTTAGGCAGTTGAACTTCGACGAAGCCGCTAAGTTGGCACATTTCGGTGCCAAGATACTACATCCGACTTGCATCCTGCCTGCCAAGGAAAAGAACATACCGGTACGTCTCTTGAACGCATTGCAGCCAAGTGCGTCGGGTACATTGATCTCGAACACGGCGGAAAAGGGTGCGATCAAAGCTGTTGCCGCCAAAGACAACATCACGTATGTCAAGATCAAGTCGCTCCATATGATACCGACACCTCATTTTCTGAGCATCGTGTTTGATACGTTCTATAATTACAATACGCCGGTGGACATGGTGACCACTTCCGATATCGGGGTTTCCGTAACGATTGATGATGACAAGCATATAGACGAGATTGTGGGTGTATTACGGAAATACGCAACGATTACAGTCGAAAAGAATATGGTGATTGTTTGTGTTGTTGGTGACATGGAATGGCAAAATGTCGGTTTTGAGGCACGCATCATCAATGCATTGAAAGATATTCCCGTACGGATGATTTCATACGGCGGAAGTAGTAGTAATGTATCGTTGGTGATGAAAGCGGAAGATAAAGTGCATGCTTTGAAGGCGCTTAGTGAGCACTTGTTTTCCGTATCAGACAAACCTGTGTTATCATCCGTTTCTTAAAAGAAAATTAAGATTAATAGTTGAGCATATTTGTTTTTTGATTTGTTTTAGAAATGAAGCAGAAGCAGTCTTTTTTTGTAGAGACTGCTTCTATTTTTCGGTAATAAACAATGAAAATTCTTCTGTGTATTGACAGGTGGAAAATCTGGTATAAACTGTCCCCCCATTATCCTATCTAAAGAGTCCCCCAAAATCCAATTTAAATTGCCCCACCCCAAAAAACATTAAAAGAGTTACAGAATCAGTTCATAATTCTACATTAATCTATTAAATAGACAAAACAGATAGTATTCCCAATAAATCAATCAGCATGAACAAGATTTGTCAAGGAGGCGTGCGACTTGTTTGTCATGGGAAGCTCCGGTACAGGAAAGAGCTACATTACCACAGCCTTGGGATACAGAGTCTGCCAGAAAGGATTGAAAGTGCTGTATGCCAATACTTCCAGACTTTTAGGGCAGTTGAAGGCCACCAAGGTAAAAGGTAGCATCCTGTAGGAGCTGAAAAAGATAGAAAGGACGGATATGCTTATACAGGATGATTTCGGCTTGCAGCCGTTGGACAACGGAAGCAGAATGCATCTGATGGACATCATCAAAGACCGATATGGTAAGAAATCAACACTGATTACATCACAATTGCCGGTCAAAAACAGGTATGATGTCATCGGCAAGAAGACAATAGCCGGCGTAGTCATGGACAGAATAACTCACCAAGCCGCAAGAATTGAGCTGCACGGAGAGTCCATACGCAAAATTTGCGGGAAGAAATGAATGATTATATTGGCAGTAAATAAAAATTATAAACCCAGCACAAATCGAAAACTAATAAACTGATTATGTGATATTTTTTTGTATTTTAGGAAAAATAAATCGGGGGTCAATTTAAGTTGGATATTGGGGATCTGTTTCATTGGAGTTTCCAAGTTGTCGTTATACTCCTTGAACACATTGTATAATGTTTTGAAAGTTTCGTCCTTTTCCTGATAGCGGTTTACTATGGCACGTGCGGAGACAATCTTTTCCTCCAATTCCAAGTCTTGGTAAATCTGATAGAATTTCACACGCAAAGGTACTTTCCCGTTTTTAACGGTTTACTACGCTTGATGAAGAACAACACGCTGAATATTTCTCTTTCCATACGGCTCAATTTTTAATGATACAAAATTAGGAAATCGAACCGAGAACCTGGTTATGTAAAATAGATCAACGTGCTGTAAAAAAACGAAGTAGCACTTGTGTTGTGTAACATTTTAGGCTTTCTAAAACCGTCCCCCGAATAAGGACGTGCCGTCTGCTTCAATCCCATTTATTTTGCCTATTCTTGGAAATGAAAAATCCCTGAACTTGTTTGAAATTCAGGGATTTACATCGTTTTTCTTTTCTTAAAAGTGGTGCCACCAGGAATCGAACCTTTTGCTTCGGTTTATTCTAACTCCTTGAGTGACTGTACACTTATTACTTTATCTTTTATGAAAGCCATTGAATTAGCATCACACTAAATTCATCGCTTTTCGTAATTGTCTTTGCAATCGTCATCTCTTTGACAATGTAAAGGTAGATAAAAAGTTCGATTTCCGCAAATGTCAATAGGATTTTTATGAAATATTTTTTGCTCAAACCTGATAATGTTCCTAAAAGATGGCTAAGAGCCTGTCTAAATCTTACTCAATTCTATTTTGAGAGTTTTATCCAATATTTTTCAGCCATAGGCTGTAGCCTGTCTCTTATTGCCTTCATCACAGTATCGAAATCAAGCGCCTCTTTCCATTGAATTTTTCTAAGAAAAGCCTTCCAACGGCTTATGCGTGCCCTGTCTGTAGCAAAACTATCCGTAAACAGTTGCAAATCGGGGTTGTATGCAAGTCCTCGATTGTCGAACGTCGCTTCGATGGCGTCATACAAAGCGTCGTCATTCAAATTTCTCTTCGTCAGGAGCTGATAACAGTCAAAGAAATCTTTCATGCGACTGTTGAGAACATCACGGTCTATCATCGTATGGAACTTCTCGGCAATAACGGTTTCTAAAGAATATGCCTGTATATTCACAGAAGGGATATCCGGTAAAAGCAGAGGAAAGTCTATTGTTGTTGGATGTGGAATGACGACATCGCCAAAGCCAATATCTACAAACATATTATAAGCTATGGTATCCATATGGGCGGTAAAATAGAATCTTGTACCAGGATATTTCTTTTCGACCGTGATCGGTTCTATTTTGATACTTCCCGCGTCAAATGATACCCCATCTTCATCGCATACGATACCCAGGATTTCTTGGAAGACACGAGCCAGGAAATCCCTGTCACGACTGATCCTGTCCGCCATAAAATCCACATCAACCGTAGGACGAGCCTCAAGTCCGTTCATGGCATAAAGCAAAGAGCCGCCTTTCAACAAGAAATTGTCCTTGTACTGGCTTACAGAAACCCTGTAAAGCAGTCTCTCGTTGAAGTACCTTGCCAGAAGATACATGTATTTATAGCCTGTCTCATTCATGAGGTTGAGCAAGCGTGTCTTTACAGACTTGCCATAGTTTTTCTTTCCCATTATCTTATTCTATTGCGATTTCGAGGTAATTTTTCAACGTGTTAAACACTCTTAGGCGCTTGGCGTAATCCTGCAAACGGGCGAGATTACGGTTCGGCTTTTTCAGATAAGTACGTATTACTTCCGCGCAAACGTCCAGACCAATCTTGTTCCGGTACTTCACCGCGTCACAAACACTTCGTTCCATATCAGTAATATGAACTTTATATCCCGATATATCCGCATCCATAATCCCAAACTCCAAGTTCTCTTTTTTCCAATAATAAAGTTCTATAGGCAGGGCGTGTGGAAGTACTACTTTCCTTTTATTGGCAATGGCTATGCAAAAAGCAGGCGGGACTGTCGTAGACAGTTGATGATATGTCCAGGCATTGTATAGGCATACAACACCATTCGGTATTATCCTCTCCACGTCTATCATCGTGTTTAGCAATGCCTCGGGAGCGGCATATACTCCATGACGCAATCTTATCAAATCGCCACGTTCTTTAGCCCGCAACACCTGTTTATATTCCGACAGGTGAGATATATCCGTTGTGGATATAGTCCCTCCGAGAGACGCAACTTTATTAACTATATCATTCATATAATCCACCTTAGAAGTTCTTTTTCCATTCGCAAAAATACGATTATTTTCCGAATGACAGGTAATATTCTACGGTAAATTTACAAAAACGCCGTAGAATACTATCAGTATCCGTTTTTCATATAAATCATATCTATAGAAGAAGCCCTGTGCCATCTGATGATTTCTGACGACATCTGATGACATTGCTTTTCATGTTTCAGAGATAAAGCGGTTCTTTGCCTAAATCCATGAAAATAAGATGTCATGAACATACAGGAAGCAAAGAACATCAGGCTTGTTGATTTTTTAGCCGGATTCGGACATGAACCGGTAATACAGCGTGGGAACAGCGTATGGTACAAATCGCCCTTCAGGACGGAAAAGGAGGCCTCTTTCAAGGTAGACCTCCATAAGGAACTATGGTATGACTTCGGTCTGGGGAAAGGAGGGGATATTATAACATTAGCCAAGGAGATTTGTCGGACACAGGATGTAAGCCGTGTGTTACGGTGTATTGAGGATAAAAGGACGGTTTTGAAGCCGGCTACTGTCTCCTGCCCTTTTGAAAAAGCGTATCCCGCCTTTCAGGACTTGAAAATCACGCCTCTTGCCAACCGGATACTGCTTGCCTATCTGGAGGAACGGTGCATTGATACGGAAACGGCCCGAAAAGCATGCAAGGAGGCTCATTTTAAGCGGAACGGGAAAAATTATTTTGCCATCGCTTTCCCTAATATTTCCGGAGGGTACGAGATACGGAACAGGTATTTCAAGGCTTGTATCGCTCCCAAGGACATCAGTTGTATCATCAGCTCACCGGAGAGCGGGATTTGCTATATTTTTGAGGGGTTTATGGATTTTCTGTCTTTCAGGGCGGCTTTTCCATCCTTGAAAGAGGGGGATTATATAGTGTTGAATTCTGTCAGTAACTTACAGAAAGCTTTTTCTTTCCTTTCACGATATGATGGCATCTGTTGCTGTCTGGACAATGATACGGCCGGAAAAAATGCGGTGCAGGCATTAAAGGAGAAATACGGAATCCGTATATGCGATCTCTCGCATGAATATTCCGGATATAAGGACCTGAATGAATATCTGTGCGGGAAAAACAACCGGCTCCATAATAATAGAGGAATTGAAAAGACAGTCTGATGGTGTACCCTCGTTTCCTTCCTGCCGCACGTGGCAGGAAGCGGGTTGATTTTTAATGCGGCGATACTGTGTTAATAGTAGAATGTGGTCAGATGTGTTTTATGGTCTTTTACAATCTTTACTTCCTGCATCTGTCCGTATATCTCACGCACGGATACCGGACAGTCCATCTTTTCCCATTCTTCCGGCGAAATCCTCATGTCGGAATGCCTGAAACATAGCATGACCATTTCCGGAGAACCCTCTTCTGCGAATATGAAACCTTCATGGTCGTCGACAAACTGCCTGAGTCCATCCTCATCCTTGCAGGATATTTCTCCGGTGTACATATCCCCGCCCGGTCGGGTGTTTTTGCGGATATGGATTTTGAACCATTCCCGGCTTTCCGGATGTTCAGGTGCGTCACACTCCCACAGGGCTATTTTCGCATCGTAGTAAACCTCCCCGTTTTCACATGCCCCGTAATGCCCCCAATGCTTGAAACGGCTGGTAGTCCATGTATTAAACCTTACATCGCCTGCCTTTACCAATACGCACTCACCGCCATGCATATCGCATTTGATGCCCTTTTTATCCTGGGACACGAACGGGACACGGGAGAAATTCCGGAGCACGATGTTATCTCCATACACGGCATCTACGAAGAACGGCCGGGAACGTTCACCGTATCCGGAAATAAAGAACAGGCTGTCACCTGTACGGGGATACCGGTCGGAACGTGTCTTTTCGATGTGTTCCACCATTGCGTTCGCTTTCTCTATGTCTTCCCGGACAAGCCCGTGCATCCGGTTATACCAGTAGTTCAAGCAGATGAACGTTTCCTTGCAATACTTGTTTTTTGTTTGGATCATGGTCTTTTTTATTTTATGGTTAAACATGCCCGGCTTTGGTAAAGCCGGTATTTCTTTTCTTATATGCATCCGTTTGTCTTTTGCCCTGATTGTGCAAGGCTTGGCGAAAAAATACCGCAGCGAAGCGAGGATGATTTTTTCAGCCAACCGGTCCAAAGGACCGCCTTGCTCGATCAGGGGCAAAAGGCTACCTTTGCAGGTAAGAAACAGAAATGCGGAACACTGCTTGATTCCAAGGTGGAAAACCTTTGCCTCGCAACCTGATATATCCCCCCAATAAAATCCGGCAAGGAAAATCTGTTTTTAAAAGATTCCTTGGTTCATATGTCTTACATTGAACAGTATAAGGAAGCACTTGAAGTCCGGATATTTCCCAAACGGACATTACCGGTCATCAAACGCCTCCACCCTGTTTCTTTCCAACAAAGCAAGGATGTCCTTCTCCTTATATAGTAATTTGCCTCCTATCTTGTAGTAAGGCAGTTTGCCGTTTATCCTGTACTCTGCCAGCGTCCTGCGTGTCAGTTTCAACTGTTCGGCAAGCTCACAATCCGTAATGTAACGTTCTCCGTTCAGAACCGGACGTAATTTCTCCTCCTGCTTGTCCAGCATTTCGGACAGGCTGTCTATGCTCCGGAAAAAACGAATGATTTCCGGGGTTTCTTTGGTCAACAGGGATTGGATCATCTTGCTTTTAAGGGGTTATACGGTGAATGTTGTTTTCCATAAAACAGATAATATCCTGACGCTTGTAATACACCTTACGGTCTATATAACTGTAAGGGATGGCCCTGCTTCTGCGAAGCTGCAACATCTTTCTTGGAGAGACGTCCATGAGCATGCAAGCCTCCTGGTTGTCAATCCAGTCGTCCATACCGGATACGCAACTTCCGCATGTTTCACACATTTTTTTTACAACGGCTTCCAGAGCCTCATTCATTTCCATGAATGTTTTAGCCTCGATACATACAAACTCCATAAACTTCATTTTTTGTCGGATACGAAAATATGAAAGGGAACATTCATGTCCAAAAGGATGTCGTTAAATGACATCAGATGTCATTAAACGTCATATGTAACAGAGGGCTGCAGGGGCAAACTTCAGGAAAATGCTCTGAAATAAATATTATCAACCATATATGTTGAATACCTTGTGTGGAAGCGTCATCAATTTATCCGGTTTTAAGAATATAGGCGGGGTGGTATCTGTAACTTGTAAAGTTTACATTACGGACTTTACAATTTTACACTTCAAAATTTTACACATACCATCCACTGATAAAAATTACGCAATGTTATTTGCCTGATTCTCAACAGAATGTAATATATAACTAAGTTAATACCGGCACTCCGGCATAGATTTTTCACTAAAGATGGCATATACTCTCGAAAGTGCGCACAAGAAAGGGTATTTCAGTAATAACCTTTAAAAGACAGGAGAGATACGCCATGATGTATATAGACAATGAAGTGCTTGAGAAGATGATAATGACCATAGTGGAAGGTTTTGACCGCATAGAAAAGAAACTGGACAGGATGGGGCGTGTGAAGGATTTCATGAACGGGGACGAGCTGCTGGACAATTATGATATAGCCAGGCTGCTCAACGTGTCGCTGCGGACAGTCGCCCGTTACCGGGAAAAGGGGCTGATCCGCTATTACCAGACGGACGATAACGGAAAGAACTTCTACAGAAGCTCGGAAATACAGGAATTCTTGCTGAAACGCGGAAAGAAAAAATGAACGTGGGGGTATCAATATGCGGAAGTTATGCTAACTTTGTTTCATAAACAGTTGTTATGAAGACAAATACCAATTCCAGATATGCCGTTGCGGTCCTTATTGACGGGGATAACGCCTCCTTTGAGAAGATGGAGGATATAATGGGCTTTGTTTCCCGTTATGGGGATGCCATCGTGAGACGAATTTATGGAGACTGGACGAAGAAAGCGCTTTCCGCGTGGAAGGAAACTGCCCGGGAGCATGGATTCAGGCTTGTACAGGCTTCCTCCCATGCTCCTGGAAAGAACACGACGGATATTGCACTGGTCATAGACGCGATGGATATCCTTCGTGACGGGCGGGCGGACTGTTTCTGTCTGGTAGCCAGTGACGGTGACTACAGCCTGCTTGCCCAACGGATACGGGAAGCCGGATTGAAGGTGCTGGGATATGGGGAGGGCAAGACTCCCGTATCGCTGGTACGGTCCTGTTCCGTGTTCCTGTATGCCGACCGGAAGGAAAACAAGATTTCGGACAATACTCCCGAATTCTTTATCCGAAGGGACATGGAGTATTTTGACAAGGCTTTTGAGCAAGCGGCTGACGGCAAAAGGGAGGTGTCCCTTTCGCTGATCGGCGGCGCATTGAAAAAAATGATGCCCAAATTCAAGGTCAGGAGATATGGATGCAAGACATTGGGCAAACTCTATGAAAGGCTGGACCGGTATGAGCTGGTCATGACGGAAAAGGGAGTGGCAAGTGCCGTGCGGCTGAAAGGCTGAACCGCACGGCGGGAACAATCAGGAATCGTCAGTTTTCTTTTATGCATCCTTACCATGCATAAAAGAAAACTGACGATTATTGTCTATATCGGAATGGGATTTATCCGTAGTGTATCGAGATTGAGATAGGCTCCCCGGTAGAATGTCCTTCCTTCCCTGAGCATACGCCACAGGATGTCGCAGCCGGTTTGTGCCAGTATGGGATTGATGAAAAGGTCCTGCTTCTGCAAGGCTTCCGCCAGTGAGCAGCTCGGCCCCGAATCCTTTTCCTTGATGGTGGAGTAGCGTACTTCTTCGGTAATGACATTCATGCGGGGAACGGGCAGGTATTCGTTGGAGACGGGCTGGAGAATCTTGCCACGGATGTTCCCTATCAGGACCTGTCCGGTGGTCCGGGCATTGCCGAAGTCCATCCAATATATGGGCGACCGCTCGTTGTTGGAAGTGTGTTCCCGGTGTTTCTTCAGGAACCGCCAGAGGTTCATCCGGGAGCGGATGTTGTCGGTGCAGGTGACGATGATGTTCGCCAGGGCGGGCTCTTCCCGGTCTGCGGAGGCTTTCAGCGGATAACGCTGCCCTTTTGCCTCCCACGAGAAGCCGAAAAAACGGTTGATGCGGGTCACAAGTGCCGCAGCCTTGTTCAATCCGAGTTCCGATCCGCTGAACAGCTGGCGTCCGATGTTCGCTTCCGTGACGGTATCGGGGTCGAAGACCGTCACGTGCAGTCCCGGATGTCCTAGCGCCTGTAATGCCACGCTTATCCGCGCCAGGCCGGTGGCCACCTGTGAGCCTGTTCCGCCCGCACCGATTACGAAGACGGTCACGGGATGGTAGGGATTGAGCAGGTATCTGTCTGTATAATGAATCTTTTTCATGCCAGTAAGTCTTTAAGTTGTTTGTTCATGGGGTTCAGTTCGTTCTCGTCAAACGGATTGGCGCGTGCCTTTTCCGTTACCGAGACCAGGTTGCTTCCGGTCGGATTCCTGTTTCCTCCCAGATGGGAGAATTCGCTGAGCCAGAAACGTTTTTCCCAATACTCGAGGAGTTTTGAGAAAGTCATGTCTTCCGGGGGAGTCAACGCGGCGTTTCCCAGACAAACACTGCTGCCCGTGACATTGAAGAAAGGGGCGAGGAAAAGCGGGCTGTTTTCCACCGGTTTTTCCCCCTTGTAGGAGAAAATGTCCAGCCTGCCACCGGAAACCTTGTAGATCACGCCGGGCACATGGAATATCCCGTCAGGAATATTCAGGCTTCCGGCAAAGAACATCTGCCGTTTTCCCGGAGGATTGTACCAGATATACCTCTCGTGCCCCTTACGCGTATCACACCACAGCATGTTGGCGGGGATTTTCCCGTGCGGCACGTTCCGCCTGTCATCCGTATAGGATTCCACCAGGGAGTCCATGAACTCATAGGTGACAGGCATGGCAGCCTCCATCCTGCCCCTGTCATTGATGGGATGCAGTTCGAGGTAATGCATTCCGTTCCCATAGCGGTTCTCACGGTATTCATATGCGATCAGTGCCGCCTTGGGCACCATCACCTGTTGTAATTTATTGGTCAGTTCATTCATATCGTTCATTTTAGAAGTTGTCAGCTATATGTTTTGTAAAACGTGCCAGCCATTTTGAAAGCTTTTCCGGGTAGTCGCCCATTTGGAAGAGACAGTCCGTTTCCGGTGTCAGGAACCTGTATGTGACCGGGGTAAGGGCATAAGTCTCCTGATAGTCCGAATTCATAAATCCTTCCATGCATTCAGCCAGCGTGTCACGGGTAGAGTAGACCAGCATGACCTGGCTTTCCATTCCCACCGGGTAAAAATCACGCTCCTCCTCATACGCCCAATCGTACAGGTAATCTGTGAGGTTCGGGCTTTCCGGGGTGATCAGTGCCATACCCTCCCTTATCAATTCCAGTAGTTTTTGTTCCTTCCCTTTTTTTGTCCGGTAATTCCGTGCAGCCTCTTCTAGAGAGTTGCAGAACGGTTTTCCCGACATCCGTTTGAGCGCTTTCGCCCGTTTTCCTGACTGGTAGGAATCCGCCAGCCGCTTGTTCGCCCTGATTTCTTTCGGGGAGGCGTCGGAATCCCGGTTTTCCCAGTCTTCCAGTTCCTCTATGGCGAAGTCATAGCAAAACGCCTCGGTGACATTGCAGACTCCGTGATGCCGGACGAATTGCCGGATGAACTCCCTGACAATGTTCCTCAATGGTATGGGAAGCCGTTCCGTAAAGTCGATGGGAATCCAGAACAATGTGGGTTCCGGCCAGTCGTGATGGCGGAACAGACAGAAATGGAGCCTTCCTTCTTTCTCTTCCAGATTGACACATTCCGGCACGCTCTCCTCCATCGCCTTGTACAGTTCGGTGATTTTCAGACGGGGGATGCCCCCTTTCCTGTATCGGAAAGGGAGCTTTATACCCATAAGTCCGGCATAGTTCGATGCCGATTGGTAGAGATAGTCAAAATTCTCCGGTGTCGTGAGATTGACCAGGGAACCGTCATATCCGTCCTTATGCCAAAAATCCGGTGCAAGGGGAGGAATTTTATCTGTCAGAAAATCATGACGCTTCCCGGTGGCGGCAGTATCCTCCTTTTTTGTCCCGGTGTTCCTCTTCGGATGTCTGACGGGTCGGCCGAGCGGATAATGAGTCCCGCCAGGTTCTCCTTGGTTGATTCTGAGAGCTGTCTGCATGGTTTGTCCTCCTTTTTCTTTCTCTTATCCATACGCTTATCCTTTCACTCCGATAGTTGTCTTGAAGCGGTAGACCGCCTTGTCTTCCTCCCATTCCGGTCCGTGGACGGTCGCCGTTGTCAGTTCGGGATAGGTCATGGAGTAGAAGTCCATCACCTCGTTTACGGACAGGCTGCTGTCCGGGTCGCTCAATACCAGTTCTTTAGAGTCCTTCCTGAATTTGAAAATTCTCTGCAATCCTTTGATTTCAAGTGCCATAATTTCTCTTCTTTTATAAAGTTTAACAATATACCATGTCCATTTGTGCCATGTCCGTCATGCGGCATTCCTTCGGAAAATCCGGATATTCCGCATACGGGTCTTCCCTGAGCATTTCCCGGTCGTCCTCGCAGTCCTTGTCGAAGTTGTACATTGCAGCCTCTTGCGGTTGCCGGAGGTATTCACGCTCCTCATAAGTTCTTGCGGCCTCCTGTACCGGTGCATACCGTGGCTGTGGCGGAGCCGGTTGCATCCATTGCTTTTCGTCTATCCGTGCCTGTTGCATCTGTACTGGTTGATGAAACTGGATTCCTTGCGGTTGTGGAACTGCCTGTTGCGGAACCGGTTGCGCTTGTGGTACGGAAATAGTATATTGTACGGATTGTGTTTGCGGCTGTCCGGTAAATGGCGTTTGCTGTCCGGGATGTACAGCTGACCGGGGCGGTTGTGGTTGTGAAACGGGTTGCGAAACCGGAGCCGGCTGCTCGGGCAAAAACATCGGGATTTGCTCTCCGCTCCGGTATTGCGATGCCGGGGCTGCCGCCGGTTGCGATGCCGTCTGTTGTGGAGCTGGCTGCGGCTTGGACACTGACGGTTGTTCCATGCCGAACAGGCTTCCCTCTGACGCCTTTTTCTGTACTTCCACCATTTTTTCGTCGATTTCCTTTTGCTTGTCCGGAAGTGCCAGCACCTTTGCCTGCTTGAGCCATGTCAACGCTTCGGAATAGCGTTTGCCGGTCATGGCATCCTCAGCCTTCTTAAGCAGTTTTTCCATCTTTTCCCGTTTCTCGCGGACCTCTTTGGACTCTTTTTCCGCAGCAGACCTGGCGGCTTTGCTTTGTGAGACCGCCTGTTCCGCCTGTTTCTCGAACGTTTCCAGGTTGGTAAGGATGCCCTGCGCTTTCTGTACAGGTGTGCCGACAGCCTGCAGGAAGCCCGCATCCAGCTCTTCCGGCGTGCCGTTCAGGATGAGCGGAACGATGCGCTCCCCGTCCTTTACCCCCGACCGCCTGGGAACAACGGCCACCGTCAGGTTGTTGTTTACTCGTCTGATGTTGATACTCAGGTCTGTGCCTGCCGTGATCATTTGGTTGATTGTTTGAAAAAACATAATGGTAAAATTTAAAATGTTATACATAAATTTCCTTGAAAAAATCCTGTAGGATTCTCTGCCTGTCCGGATTTGAGGCTATGCCTCTCAACGGTTCCAGATAGTAGCCGATACGTTTCGGTCCGTCCGTCGTATCGGGAATCCGTTTTTTAACAGGTCTCACACGGTTTGTGGCGGGCCATGCAGCCGGCATGACCGGAGCCGACGGGGTGAATGTAGCGGTTCTCATGTCTTTACGCTTTAAGGATTATACAAGCATGCCCATGACGGTCAGGGCAATAATTATTTTTACAATGAGGGTGAATGTCCTGAAGAAGAGGCTGATGAGCGTTCCCGACAAAAGGAACAGGACGGGCAGATACACGGGAATGATCCCCTTGCTGTAGAGCAGGCATATTCCCGTAAGCAGAACCAGTGAGACCGTTTGCTTGCAGATGTTTTCGATAAGTTGTAGTTTCATGTCTTTAAATTTTTAAGAATGAATAATCCCATCGGGATATGTTTTCCCGATTTTATAGGCCTCCGGCCCTTGGATTGCCTTTTTGCGCAAGGCTTGGCAAAAGAAAATACCGCAGCGAAGCGAGGATGATTTTCTTTTAGCCAACCAAGCCCCCAAAGGGGGCCGCCTTGCGGCAAAAACGAGGCAATCCAAGACTTTTGCCGCTTAAAAGCGGAAAAACGTATCTTGCACATATAAAAAAGAAGTACAGACAGACTGTCTGCACTTCCCTTGTCTTGTTGGCTTTGACATTTGTTTATGTGGTTCCCTGTGGTCGCTTTTCCACCGGATGGTTCCGGAATATCTCGCCTGTCACCTCATTTACCGTTTCCAGCACACCGTCCAGGAACTTTCCCTGCGAGAGTTCCCCCCGTTCTATCCGTGCCAGTTCTGTTTCCCATCCCGAAGTGAGGGAGGCGTCGGCTACCTTCATACCGCGTACCGTTTCATACAGGAAAAGCCCTTTAGGAGTCGGGACGACATATTTACCTGAATAACGGATGTATTTACGTTCCAACAGCGTACGGAGAATATTCGTGCGGGTGGAGACGGTGCCCAGTCCGGCCTTGTCCATATAATTCACCAGTTCCTCGTCCGTATAAGGGGAGACCGGTAACGATTTCTTATGTATAAGGCTGCACCCTGCCACCGGCAGGATCTCTTCCTGAAAAAGATCCGGTACCACCTGGTAAGGCATACAGCCTTTTGCGACAAGATGTTCCCTCTCGAAAATTCCGAGCCATCCTTTTTCCAAGATGCGGTATGTACGGATGCGGAATTTACGTGCGGCACACACCGCATCGACGGTTGTGTATTCCACCTTGCAAGGCGGCATGAACGTTTCAAGCACCCTGCCGACAATGAGCGTGTAAACCAGCATTTCCTCCCGGTTCAATTTACCGGGCTGTATGCCTGTGATGATGATGGCATGGTGCTCCATGGGGTCTTGTGCCTCAATACTGTCCCGTGGCGCGGCGAGGTCAACCGTACCGGCATATTGTCGGAACTCCTTGCAGGACAGCATCTTTTCCACGACAGGCGGCAGCATGTCATATACATCCTTTGGCAACAGGCGACTGGAGGTGCGCGGATAGGAAATCAGCTTCTTCTCGTACAGGCTTTGTGCAATCTCCTGCACCTGTATGGCCGTCAGGCTGTGGTAACGGTTCGCATCTTTCTGCAGTTCGGCCAGGTTGTAAAGTGCCGGTGCCCCGATTTCCTCCGTCTGTTTCCCTACCGCTGTGATGCGGACACTTTTTGCCGCCTTGCAATCCTCGTACAATGCCAGTGCCTCCCGGCGGACCACAAGGTCGTCCACGTGGCGCATCTTTAAGATACGGTCATTCTTGCACAAGCTGATGAATACGGGCCAGCTGTCAGCCGGCATGTGGTTCTCCCTTTCCCGGTACCGTCTGCATATCTCCGCCAGTACGGGGGTCTGTACCCTGCCCAGCGAATTGTTCCCGAAGCCTACCGCCTTACAGATGGCATAGCTTGAATTGACCCCCAGGAGCCAGTCCGCCCGGTTACGGCTGTCCGCCGCAAGGAACAGGTTGTCGAACCGATCACATGGAAGGAGGTTCGCCATACCTTCCGTGATGGCCTCGTCCGTCAGAGACGAGATCCAGAGGCGGAGGCAAGGTTGTTTACATCCCAGAAAACCGTAAAGATGGCGGAACAGCATCTCTCCCTCTCGGGAGGCATCGGTTGCCGCGATAATGGTGTCGCATGCGTTGAGCACCTTGGCAATCACTTTCAACTGGAGCACCGCATTGATGTCGGGATTCCACCCGGTATCCGTCTTCACGTGCCTTACTGTCAGGAAGGAAGGCGGCAGGAGGGGAAAGTCCTTCCACTCCACATGGGCTGTCCCTGAATCCTTCGGCATTGCAAGGGAAAGCATATTGCCGTATGTCCATGTCACCATGTAGCCGTTCCCGGTCATATAACCGTTCTCTTTTCTGCCGGCTCCCAACACTCTTGCTATCTCTCTGCCCACGTTGGGCCTGTCAGTCACTATTGCGATCATATTCTTTTTCTTTTTGATGCCCCGTACCGGATTGGGCAGTACAGGGACAGGTTAAACTTATTTTATTTTTTTGTTATTTCTTTGGAGATTCCTCCTGACGGATGCCGTTGATTTCCATGATTGTCCTGTTGTTGTCACCGGGTACCAGTTTGAGTGTAGCGTCCATGGTCAGGCTGATTACCGGGGTACAGAGTTTCAACGGGATGATTTCCGACTCCTTGCCTTGCAACAACAGGTCAAGGTTGCCGTCCGCTTCCAGTTGCTCCTTGCTGATACCCACGGCCTTCAGACCGGGCCAATCAATATCTTTTACATTATAATTATAAGGGATGTTCCGATTCGTATTCATACGGTTTGGGGATTTGATGTTTGTAAAATTCATTTTGTTTCTCTCTGATTGGGGTTATACCGCTTGTTTTGCGCCCTTCTTTTGTTCCTGCTGCTGGCCTTGGGCGGTATCCGCCTGTGCTGCACGACGGGAAGTATCCCTGCGAATATCAGGGTTCTCTTGGAAATACTGCAACTGTCCGGAATAAGGGTTTACTTTCAGGTAGGAACTGAACGTTTGCCCGTTGTTTTTCAGTCCTTCGACCAGGAGGGTCTTCCCGTCCTGGAGGTTCGCCTTTTCCTGCGCCGTGAATACATGGCCGTAAACCTCCGCCGGGATACGTGGTGCCTGCTGCTCGTTGAACCCATCCGGCGTGCGTGAGTACATCGTCCTGCCGGTATTCATGTCCAGCTTGACAAATGCGGAGAATTCCTCTCCCTTACGGTTGATCATGTTTTCCAGATAGACGGCCTGCCCCTTGCGCAGGACCTCCTTGTCCTCGGCTGTCAGCTGCACGTTGCAGATTTCCTTTGGAATATAGATTTCTCCGGTTTCCGGATTATGACGGGTGTAATTCGGCCGTCCCGTCGTCTGGTCTATCGTGACAAATGCGGAGAAAGCTCCGTCCCTGTTCTTGAACTTCATGTCCTCGACCAGGATGGTATGTCCCTCGCTGAGCATCTTTATCTGGGTGGGCGAGAGTGGCACGCCCCCGATGGACTTCTCGTTGAATACCTGGTTCTTCGGGAAGATGAACTCCAACCCCCTGCGCTCGGCACTGTATTGAAGCGTGGCGTCAAACTCCTTCCCCGCCTTGGAGGTCATCCCCTCCACCTTGACGGGTTGTCCCTCCTTCAGCAGTCTGATCTCCTCGTCCGTAAGTCTTACCCCGCTCACTTCCTGCGGGATGTAGACATGTTCCTGCCGGACGGCGACCAGCTCGTTGGTGTTCTTGTCGATGGAGATCAGGCAGGGGGTATACTCGCTGCCACGCAGGTTGAGTTCCACCGCACGTCCCATGTTGCCGGTCTCACGCAGGTTCTTCTTGTCTTCCTCGCTAAAGTTAAACCCGAAATAAGGGCGTTCCAGTTGCGGTTCCTTGCGTATACCGTGAACGGCCAGCCCCACCTGCCCGTTCTCTTGCGGTATGAGCGAGAGCCTCGCATCCAGTTTGGCTGTCAGCACGCCGGGAATGTTAAGTGTCAGCGGCACCAGCTTGTTGGTCTTGTAACCTCTCAGCATGGAGTCAAGAAGTCCTTGCTGCTCGAGTGTCGCCTTTGAGATACCGATCTTGTCCAATCCCTCCCAGTCGATCATGTTCTCATTGTAACGATAGCGCGGGCCTTGCGGCTCTTGTGGCACCTGCTGTGCCTGCGGTTGCTGTTGTTGCTGGGATGCTTGTTGTACCTCACTCTGTTGCAGGGGTTCCTGCGGTTGCGTTTCTTTTTTTGCCATGGCTGTCTCTTGTTTATTCATGTTTTGTTCCTCTTTGTTCTCTCTCGGACGGATCTCGTAGCGTTTGAGGAACTCCTTCACCACGTCCGTCTTTTTCCCTTCCGCCAGGTCCTTGATCGCCTGCTTGTTCACCTTGTAGTCGTGGAAGGTCATGCGGAGCAGGCGGAAATGGGTCGGTTCCTTGAACTGGCTCCAGAAATTCTTGATGAAGTTTTCGAGCATGCTCGAGTTCTTGTCGAATTTCAGGAATGAGTTTTCATTCTTCTCGTCCGCTGGAACCGTCTTGACCTTCCCGTCCTTGTCGATCTCGCTGACCACTTGTACACCGGCTTTCGGATCGCTCTTGTTATGAATCATCATCAGCTCGGTGATCTGTTCCACCAAAGGGGCATCGTTCATGACCTTCGGTTTCCGGGGCTGTCTAGGCTTCTCGTTCGGGCTCTTTTCTTGTGCCATACCTTTTCTTTTTGGGGTTAATAAATTGCTTTGACACTTCAAAAATATGGGCTAAATCCGAATAAAACACTGATTTTCAAAAAGGTGTCATCAGGTGTCATCAGATGTCATCAAATGTCCGAAAGACTGGTTTTCCGTGAGAGAAACATGCCGTGAAAACAAGGATATGGTATGCAGGGGAAGGGCGAAAAAGCCGGCACGGGCGCAAAGGGAGGATTATGCAGAGCAGAGGGAGCTGAAGTCCCTGTCTTCTCATGGGGCGGCGTTTTTTTCATAAGACATTGCCAGGTCTGCCCATATATCCCGTACTTTCTGCCGGATTTATTAGGGATATAAAGGAGGCCCTCCTTTTTTCATCAATGACACGGTCATGCGTCGCGTCGGTCGCAGTGGGTCCCTATAATCTTTCCCGAAATCAAAACCATTGTCCGGGCGTTTGTTTCCATGTGTATTTTCCGCGACTTGTCGCAAGGAAAATACTCATGGAAAGCGAAGCCGGAACGCCCGTGACAATACGGTTTTGATTTATCTTTGATTATAGGGAACTCGCTGGTATCCGTCTGTTTTTCACGAATTTCCCAGAAAACATATACAGTCTTGTTGTTTATACGAAAAAAATATTTCTAGACTTGTCCCACGGAAAAAATGTCGCTTTTTATTTTCGGACTTTGATTCTTTACGAGGCTATTCGGACTGTCTTTCAAGATGATTTACAGAGTTTGGCATCGGCAGCAAGTGATATTCGGTGTTCCAAGCGGAGAAGCGGAATCTAGGACTAAATATTTTCTTCCTTCAACAATATAGCCCACGGGTTGTATCTATGTACCTATTATTCATCATAAAACAGACTATATATGGCTACCATTAAATTAAAATTCCGTCCATCGACGGTACAGGGTAAGGCTGGCACACTCTGTTACCAGCTTTGCCACCGTCAGGAGAACAGGCAGATTACCACCGACATGAGGATATTTCCCGAGTGGTGGAATGAGACGAAACGTGAACTTGTCACTGTCCCCGGCAATGAGAGAGTCCTGACCGCCTACCGGAAACGGGCGGAAAAGGAGATGCGGGACATCCGTGAGATTATCCGTGAGCTGGACTGTAGCGGAGAAACATACACCTTGTCGGAAATACTCAACCGCTATCGCTCCCTGCCTTCCGAGTCCGGTTTCCTGTACCACATGAAAAAAGAGATGGAAACGCTTTGGGAGAACGGCCAATACGGTACCTCTCGTAATTACCGGCGTGCACTGAACAGTTTTTCCACTTTCCTGGATGGTAACGACATTCCTTTTTCGTCGTTGGATTCCGCCCTGGCGTGTCGGTATGAGGCATGGTTGTGGCAACAAAAGGTAGCGAGAAACAGCAGCTCGTTCTATATGCGGATTCTGCGTGCCGTTTATAACAAGGCCGTAAAGCAAGGTCTTGCGGTGCAAACTTTTCCGTTTCGTGAGGTTTATACAGGAGTGGCTCGCACATCGAAGCGTGCCGTGAATGAGGAAACCATCCTGAAACTTCAAAGGATTGACCTCTCGGATTCACCGGCTTTGGCACTTTCCAGGGACATGTTCGTGTTCAGCTATTGCGCCCGTGGCATGGCGTTTGTGGACATGGCATATCTGAAAAAAGAGAATGTGGACAGCGTGCGAATTACCTATTGTCGCCATAAGACAGGCCAATACTTAACATTACATATCGAACCGTGTATGGCGGTGATATTGGAACGATATGGGCAGGTTTGTCCGGAAAGTCCATATCTTTTCCCCATCCTTACCGATGAACAGCCAGATCAGGCTTACCGGCAATATCGGACCGGGTTGAACTACCATAACCGAAAATTGAAACGGTTGGGTAAATTGCTTGGCGAACCATTACCTTTGTCCTCATATACGCCTCGTCACAGCTGGGCTACCGCCGCACGCAACCACGACGTACCGATTGCCGTCATCAGTGCGGGGATGGGACACAGTAGCGAAAGGACTACGCTTATTTACTTGGATTCTTTAGACAATGCCGTGATAGATAATGCGAACGAGAAGATTTTGAAGGATTTGAACAGTACCGTCTCTATGTAAGAGAGGGTAGAAATACACCGCAAATGTAATCATTTTCAGCAAAAAAGAAAAATAAAACAGCCATTTAATTCCTTTTATTTTACCCCCCCCCATTTGTAAACAAATGATTATCAACTATTTATAATTATTATTTAAAACAAATTAAAATAATATTGTAATAAGGATGTAAAATGAAAGGAGACTGTCTATTTCTCTTTCGAGCGTATTTTTGAGTTGAGAACTGAGCAGACCGAGTGAAAATGGATTCTTATACAAACATACGCAATTGACTATCAACAATAAAGATGTTTGTACCGTTTCTTACATAGAAACGGTACGAATACGAGGTTACGGTATCCGCTCACTGTAGTCAGGAGCGGCCCGCATTCCGGAAGTCCTATGAAGGAAAAAACCGGATTAACCTTGATTGCTGTATCTTCCTTATTTGAAAAAGCGGAAGGTGCAGGAATGGAAATTATATCCTTTTTATCAACCCGGTAACATTACTTTTCGTTGAACATAGAAACACACACACACGAACATTGGTTCGCCCTAAAAGTATTTTATAACAAAGTTTTCGAGATTGAGGATATATTGAAAAAAGACAAGATCGAGACTTACATTCCTTGTGAGGAAACCTTGATGGAACGTAACGGCATAAAGAAGAAACTCCGTCGTCCGGTCATTAATTCGCTTATGTTCTTCCGTTCAACCGTTTGTCGTGCTTTGGAGGTGCAGCGACAATTCACGAATAAGGTGATCTTATATACAAGGCAGGAGGGATTGAGAAAGCTTCCTCTCGCCATTCCCGAGCGGGAAATGGATGTCTTCATGCTGGTCACTTCGTCCGGCGAGCAAGGGATGGAATATTTCGGGGAGGACAATCCCAAGTTTTACAAGGGAGAACGTGTACGGGTTATTGACGGGAAGTTCAAGGGAGCGGAAGGGGTTATCTGCCGGATTAGGAAGAATAGCCGCCTAGTGGTCACCGTCCAAGGCGTATGTGCCGTAGCCACCTCCTATATTCCGCAGGCTTTTCTGATGAAATTGCAAAAGTCAGAGTGAAATGAAAATAAACTGTACAGTAAAATAAAAATGAAAAAGCGATTTTTGACTCTTCTTCTCGGGATTGTGTTGCTCACGTCTTGCAACACATCGAAGGAAATTATTTACTTTCAAGACATTGTGGTTAACCAACCTGAGACGATTTCCGGAGCGCGGGACATTACCGTACAACCGAAAGACCAAATCTCCATTATGGTGTCCAGCAAAGATCCGCAATTGGCGGCCTTGTTTAATCTGACACGGGTACAATACCGTGCTGGTTCTACTGATTTGCGTACTGGCAGCAATAATGGAGAAATATCCGGCTATACGTTGGATGATAAGGGAGACATTGATTTTCCGATTATCGGAACATTGCATATTGCCGGCATGACTAAGAGTCAGATTGCCGCCTTGGTAAAGAAAAGACTAATGGAAGAGAATCTGGTAAACGACCCGGTGGTCACGGTTGAGTTTATGAACCTTTATTTCTCTGTGTTGGGCGAGGTGAAAACTCCGGGCAAATATGCCATTACGAAAGATCAGATCACCCTTTTGGAAGCCATCAGCATGGCGGGTGACCTGAGCATCTACGGAAAGCGAGATGCGATATTTGTCATCCGTGAAGAAAACGGCGAGCGTGTAACCCATTGGGTGGATATCCGCTCGAAAGATCTGTTTAATTCACCGGTATATTACCTCAAACAGAATGATGTGGTGTATGTACAGCCCAACAAGGTGCGTGCCGGACAAAGCACCATTAATGAGAACAGTGTGAAATCGGTATCGTTGTGGATCAGTATCGGTTCGTTCCTATCCTCGCTGGGTGTTTTGTTGTTCAAGTAATGTTGTTAGATATTATTTCATAAGCTATTAAAGAGAGCCAAAATGATAAAGAATAGAACGAACGCAGGCAAACCTGCCGATAACTTTATACGGATACAAGATTTATGGGGTATGTTTATCCCGAAATGGTATTGGTTTGCCCTTTCCTTATTCGTTGCGTTGGCAACGGCATCATTATATTTGTTGAGTACCCCTAATATCTATACCCGGACGGCTGTCATTTTGATTAAGGATGACTCTAAGAACAATTCTTCGGCAAGTGCCATGAATGAGTTTGCAGATATGGGCATTTTTAAATCAAACACCAATATCAACAACGAACTGCTCACCTTGAAATCCCCTACGCTGATGACAGAGGTGGTGAAGCGTTTGGGGCTAAATGAGATATATACTATTCGTAGAGGCTTGAAAAGAATAGAACTGTATAAATCAAGCCCGATATTGGTGACTTACCTTGTTGATAATAAAAAAAATGTAAGTTTTGATATAGAAGTTGACACGCAAAACAAGTTTTATCTTTCAAACTTTATCGTTGCAGGAAAAGAAACAGGGGAACGGTTTGAAGGAAATATCGGAGACTCCATTCAAACATCTGCAGGGACATTGGCTATCAGCTTAACCTCTCAATATGAGAATTCTTTTACAGGTAGCACTATTCAATATAGTAAAGAACCGGCTGATGCGGTGGCTGATAGTTATACGCAAAAATTGAGAGCTGACTTAGGCAATGAAAATGCCACCATTATTAATTTGAGCATCGATGATGCTTCCGTACAAAAGGCAGAAGATATATTAAATACACTGATTGAGGTTTATAACGAAAAATGGATCCAGGACAAGAACCAGATAGCTGTAAGTACCTCACGGTTTATCGGTGAACGTTTGGGCGTGATTGAAAACGAATTGGGTCATGTGGATGAGAATATCTCCAACTACAAGAGTGAACATCTTTTACCTGATGTTCAAGCGGCCTCCAGTCTGTATATGAGCCAGTCGGCTGAGAATAAAAAAGAAATTCAGACACTCACCAACCAGCTTACCACGGCCCAGTATATTCGTCGCGAACTGAACAGCAAGGATATGAACCAGCCATTGCCGACCAACTCCGGTATAGCTAACGTAAATATCGAAAGTCAAATTGGTGAATACAACAAGATGGTGTTGGATCGTAACCGGTTGATAGCTAACAGTAGTGAGAAGAACCCATTGGTGAAAGATTTAGGGAACTCAATGCAGAGTATGAAACGTACGATTCTTCAATCGGTTGATAATCTGATTGTATCGTTGAATACCCAGATACGCAGTATTCGCCAACAGGAAGCAACTACAACTCAACAGTTAGCTTCTAATCCGAGTCAGGCCAAATACTTGTTATCGGTAGAACGCCAACAAAAAGTAAAGGAAGAGTTGTACCTGTATCTGCTCCAGAAACGTGAAGAGAACGAACTGTCACAAGCATTTACCGCTTATAATACGCGAATGATTACAGCTCCACGTGGCAGTGCCTTACCAACGGCACCGAATAAGAAAAACATTTTGTTGGTGGCTCTTGTTCTCGGACTTTTAGTACCGGCTGTGATTATCTTTATGCAAGAGAATATGAACACCAAAGTTCGGGGTAAAAAAGATTTGGAAAACCTGAGTGTGCCCTGTTTAGGTGAAATACCGTTATATCTCAGTAACAAGAAAAAAAATAACAAATCTCCGGAACATGTGATTGTGGTGGAAGAGAGTAACCGAAACATTATCAACGAAGCTTTTCGTGTGCTCCGCTCCAACGTGGACTTTATAAAAAACAAGAACACCCAGCAGAAGGTATTTGTAGTAACCTCCTTTAATCCGGGTAGCGGAAAGAGTTTCTTGTCCATGAACATCGCCATGAGTTTTGCCATTAAAGGGAAAAAAGTGTTGGTGATAGACGGGGATTTGCGACATGGAACAGTTTCGGCTTATGTCGGGTCGCCTAAAAAGGGGTTAACTGACTACTTGGGATACGAGGAAACCAGTTGGAATGAATTGCTTATAACGGATAAAAAATATCCTAATCTGCATACCATTCCGGTAGGAACCATTCCTCCCAACCCGACGGAATTGTTGGAGGATAAAAGTTTGGCAACCTTGATACAAGCCTTACGCAACGAGTATGACTATATTTTTATTGATTGTCCGCCGATTGATATTGTGGCAGATGCACAGATAATCGAGCAATATGCCGATCGGACATTCTTTGTTGTACGTGCGGGATTGTTGGATCGCTCGCTGTTGTCTGAATTGGAAAACATTTATCAAGAAAAGCGTTTCAAGAATCTTTCAATAATTTTGAATGGCACGGAAAGCACCGGTGGACGCTATAGTTACCGCTATGGTTATAGTTATGGTTACCACAACGGGTATGCCTCTTATTGTAGAGATAAAAAATGATATAAAATTGTAAGTTGAAATGTGGTTCTTTAAATCTTCTGTTCCTATAGCCGATAGCGGTATCCTGCATGGGATGACTGATTGCCATAGTCACTTGTTGCCCGGTGTTGACGATGGGGTAAAAACAGAAGAAGAAACATGGAGAATTTTAGATGAGATGGAACGGCAAGGAGTGCGGAAAGTATGGCTTACCCCTCATATCATGGAAGACATGCCCAATGAAACCGCTGCATTACAACAAAAATTTTTGCGCTTAAAGCAAAAGTATCAAGGGAAGGTGGAATTGGCTTTGGCTGCGGAATATATGTTGGATAACCTTTTTGAGGAACGGTTGGAAAAGGATGATCTGTTACCCCTTGAGGAAGGAAAACGTTATCTGTTAGTGGAAACTTCTTATTTCAGTCCACCAATGGGGCTACTGTCTATTTTGCAACGCACCCAAAAAAAAGGTTATTATCCATTGTTGGCCCATCCGGAACGGTATGAATACATGCAGAAGAAAGATTATAAGATATTGAAGGAAGAACATATCTCCTTTCAACTCAATGTGCCCTCGTTGATCGGGAGATACGGCAGACATGTGCAAGAAAAGGCCGAAGTCTTACTGAAAGCCGGAATGTATGACCGTACCGGTTGTGACATCCATTCCATAGGCTGTTACAAGACATTGGTCGCTTCGGCAGTAAAATCGGAAGTCATTGGAACCTTACAAAAACAAAGTGATCAATGATTGCAAATTTTGCATTAACGAAACTTGTAATCCGAAAGGATGACCGCTGAAACAAGAACGTACTGCGCATCTTGAAACAAGGAGAACAATATCAGTTCAATGGCTATGGTGATGAGCACAGTGCACTTGAAAGGGATTTCACATGACAAAGTCGTACTTGAATATTTGAAAAGCAATAAAGCGGAAGCTCTGGAGATCTACTTTGACGCACCCGGAAACAATCTTTTGAGAGAAAATCATGAAAAGTGTTTCCACATTACTCCATTGTATTCCGCATTCAAGGATGTAACGGAAGAAATTATCTGGAAACGCAAGGCATGGGATAAGACCTATATGAAGATGATGAAAAATCAATACAATGGGATGACCATAACTCCTTCCCTTCAGAAACGTATCATTTTTGGTTTTCTGGAGAATGACATTCATCTACGTCCGTTGACTAAATTGCAACAAGACTTGTACAATCAACAGGATTTGGTATAAACCTTAATTTAAGTAAATTTCGCAAATATATTTTATGAATATTCAACTTATTAGGGAAACCGAAAGTCAAAATGACGGTTCTAACATCAACTTATATTGGAATAAACAGATCGGTGCATGGTGTGCATATGGCTACTCAGCATATGGTTTACGCCTTTTTGATAAACGACAAGGCTACATGAATTTGCGTAGTTACTCAGACTGCCTTCAGATGCCATGTACGGTTACATCCGGAGAATCCCTTGGCTTATTGCTGCAATACTCAGTTGAGATAGGTTCACAAACAGCAACTTCTATAAAATTGAAAATGGCAGATACAATAAATTTCAATGCTTATCAGATGTGGTTGCATAAGTTGAAAGGGAGCTCGAATGATGACGCAATAATTGTCACCACACATGTCAGCCAATATGTGCCACGGGACAGTTTTATTCCCGACGGGATGTCTGCATTTGCACGTAATGTAAAGCGTATCAGTGATTTTATCCTGTCATTGATTGCTTTGACAATTTTTTCTCCGCTATTCTTGATTTGCTACATTGTCATTCACATGGAGGATGGAGGAAGTGCCATCTTCAAGCAGGAGCGTATCGGCAGGTTCGGTCGTCCATTTTATATATACAAGTTTCGTTCCATGCGTCTGGATGCCGAGAAGTTCGGGCCACAACTCAGTCACAGCGGAGGTGACAATGATCCTCGGTTGACAAAAATCGGTCGTTTCATCCGAGCGCACCATTTGGATGAATTGCCTCAACTCTACAACGTCTTGCGTGGCGATATGGCATTCATAGGTCCGCGTCCCGAACGCAAGTTTTATATAGACCAGATACTTGAACACGACCAACGATACACCTATCTTTACCAAATCCGTCCGGGTGTAACATCGTATGCCACGCTATATAACGGCTATACGGATACAATGGAGAAGATGCTCCGACGCTTGGAATATGACCTTTATTATTTAGGGCATCGTTCATGGTGGTTCGACTTCAAAATTCTGCTGAACACATTCTGTGCAATTGTATTTGGAAAGAAATTTTGAATGATTGTACAAAATAATAACACTTATATAATAGATTGATAATGAAAGCTTGTTTTATGGGCTTGGGGTATATCGGACTGCCCACAGCCATCATTGCCGCCAAGCACGGCATTCAGATTATGGGAGTTGATATTAACCCTCAAGTAGTGGAAATGACAAATGCAGGACATCTGCATATCATTGAGCCGGGCATGGAAGAGATGTTACAGGAAGTGGTAAATGCCGGCTCGTTGAAAGCATCCATAAAGCCGGAGGTGAGCGATGCTTATTTCATGGTAGTTCCCACTCCATTCAAAGGAAATCATGAACCGGACACCAGCTATGTGGAAGCCGCTACGCGTGCCGTATTACCGTTGCTTAAGAAAGGCGATCTTTATGTCATTGAGTCCACTTCACCCGTAGGCACTACCGAAGCGATGTCCCGCCTCATTTTCAGTGAACGTCCTGAATTGGAAGGAAATATTTTTGTGGCTTATTGCCCCGAACGTGTATTACCGGGTAATGTGATTTACGAGTTAGTACACAACGACCGTGTCATCGGTGGTTTGAATCCCGAATCTACTGATAAGGCTATTGAGTTCTATTCTCAATTTGTGCAGGGCACGCTCCACAAGACTAATTGTCGTACCGCTGAAATGTGCAAATTGACAGAAAATTCCTGTCGTGATGTACAGATTGCCTTTGCGAATGAACTTTCTTTGATTTGCGACAAGGCAGGTATTAATGTGTGGGAGCTTATCAATCTTGCCAACAAGCATCCGCGAGTGAACATTCTGCAACCAGGTTGCGGTGTGGGTGGTCATTGCATCGCTGTTGACCCTTATTTTATCACTGCTGATTTTCCGGCAGAGAGTAAACTGATTGCGGATGCAAGAGATATCAACAACTATAAGTCTTTCTGGTGTGCGGAAAAAGTGAAGAACGTTATGTTGAAGTTTGAGTTGAAGCATCACCGCAAACCCTGTGTCGCTATGATGGGCTTGGCTTTTAAACCGAATATCGACGATTTGCGTGAGAGCCCCGCGAAATATATAACCACGAAAGTGATGCAAAGTTGCAATAATGCCAATATCCTGGTTGTGGAACCCAATGTGAGGGAGCACAATGTGTTCAAGTTGACAGATTACAAAGAAGCCTACGACAAAGCGGATATTGTGGTATTCCTTACGGCACACACACCATTCAAGGAACTGACGTGGAGAGATGACAAGGTAATACTGGATTTTTGCGGAATTTTCAGGGAATAAAAGAACTCTATATGGTAAATCTGCCAAACATATAAGAAGTATAGAACTTGACAGTATTATCCGTAACGAGCATAATAACGATGGATACCAGATCCATTTACATTATAAAAGCATAACAGGAATGTGGTATGCATACGGTTATTCGGCAAGACTTAGGGCTGTCTTCGTGAATATGCCAGAAGTGCTCAGACACCGTGTACCGTCACTGAACATAAATCTATTGTACCATTGCTACAGAATGCCGCAGAAATCATTGCCCAGACAGAATTCTATATAGGTTTGCAAAAGCTTGATGTAATAGGCATAAGCGCGTATCAGAGAAAGGTAAACAAATTGAAAGGTGGTATAGGTAAATGAAAGTAAAATCATAATAACCACTTCTGTGAATCAATACGTTCCCAAGGATTGCTTCATATCCAACAACATGCCGGTCTTTTCCTGCAATATCAAGCGTATATACGATTTCCAGTGGTCACTAGTAGTACAGATTCTCTTTTCACCACCGTTTTTTATCTGCAATATCGCCATCTTCAAGCAGGAACGTATCGGCAGGTTCTATACAAGTTTCGTTCCATGTGTCTTGATGCGGAAATATCCGATCCGCAACTGAGCCATAGCAACAGCAACAATGACTCTCGCCTGACAAAAGTCGGGCATTTCATCCGTGCATATCATTTGGTTAAGTTGCCGCAATTATACAATGCCTTGCGTGGTTATATGGCGTTAATTGAGCCGCATCCCGAACGGAAATTCTACATTGACCAAATTATGGAACATGATTACAGTATTCTTATTTCTATCAGATCCGCTTGGGCATAACATCATATGTCACGTTATATAACGGTTATATAGATACTATGGAAAAAATCTCAAATGGCAGGAGTATGACCTCTATTATTTAGGGTACCGTTCCTAGCTTTTTGACCTGAAGATACTGATTAATATATTTTACAGTATTGTATCCGGGAAAAATCTGATACTGTGTCAGCTGGGCGATCAGTATAGAAAGTGAAAGAAAAGACCGTCAACTTATGTGGTCTGGTGGAGAGAGAGGAGATAAAGTCTTTTTCTATTTATACGAAACCTTCAAGTGGTCGTTTTTCTGAGCATGAGTTCCTTGAATTTAGGCATCCTTTGCGAAGTCAGAATTGAATAATTAACGAATATAATTAAATGAAAGAACTTTACAATAAAAAAATAAACGAGCGCTCTATATTTAAATATTTCTTAGGATTGCTGTCTCGCATAAGACTGTATTTGAAATACGGCTTAATACGTATGTATGCGCGAATACGAGGGGCTTATATTGGGCGAAATAGTATTATAACATGGAAACTCGCATGTCGTGCTAACAAGAATCTCGTCATAGGTAATGATTGCATCGTAGAATCGTGGAACATTGATTTGAGGAGTAAAGTAGAAATATGTGACAATGTTATCATAAACAGAGATGTAGTTATTATTAGAGTAAGTCATTATATCGATAATGACAAGAGCTTTACCACACGTTTCTATCCCGACCTGAAAATTGAAATGTATTGTTGGTTATGTACTGGGTGTATAATATTACCGAGTGTCAATACTATTGCAGAAGGTTCTGTAGTAGGGGCATATTCAGTACTTACAAAGAGCACGATACCGATGGGAGTATATGCTGGTAATCCCGCAATTCTCAAAAGGTTGCATAACACAAATTTTGAGGACTTAGTGGTATCCAGCTTGATGGGAGGAGATTTGTTTTATTATGTGAAAGCAAAGAACTTAAACTAGTTTGCTTGAAAAGAATAAGAAAAGAAAAATGCTGAATAAATTACAAAATTCACCTATAGCACGCGGTTTTACCCTTACTATATTAGGGAGTGGATTATCTAAACTGATTATCATTATACTTACATTTTACTGTACAAACAGATTAACAAAGTCGGAGTTCGGTGAGTATTCTTTGCTCCGGAATACATTAAATATGGTGCTGTGCGTTTGCGCACTGAATTTCTCATCGCTTTGTACAAAATTTACAGTCGAAATAAAGACCTCTCTTGATTCTTATTATCGCTTGCTTATATTGACTGCATTTTCCTTGTCAGTTTGTACATTGCTTGGTTTTTTTTTAATACTACTACCTTCAAACTTTTTAGAATCAGTAATCGGGACTTCTAATCTTAACTCCTATGTTAAAATCATTGGACTGTTGCTACCTGCACTTATGTTTCAACCTCTTATAGAGGGTATTCTCAAGGGATTAATGGAGTTCAAGACAGTAGGTGTGTTGCAAATAATATCCTCTTTGTTTTTTCTTGTTTCCACGATTGTCGGGATTCATCTCAACGGCCTCAATGGAGCTATTGTCAGCATGTTGCTGTACTATTCATTCTATACACTGATTTCTTTATATACAATATGGAAGACTAAACCTGATATCCAATTGCATTTTGAAAAATCAAAGTTCAAGGAGAATCTACCAGTCTTGTTATCAATGATAATACCTGTTTTTGTAATGTCCTTTATTGAAGCTCCTGTTCTTTGGATTTCACAATTAATGCTTGCGCATTATAGTTCAACAGAAGCAGTCAGCAGTATGACCATCATTTTGCAGATAAAAAATTTCACCATCTTGATTCCTTCTTATTTTTTCAGTACATTCATGGCGTTTGCTGGAAAAATGAGTGTGAAAAAGGAGTATCCCTCATATTTTAATAAATTCAGCAGATTGATTCGCCTATTCGCTATCTACGGTGTGTCAGTGGCAATTATCATTTCAATGATGGGCAACTTGATATTGTCTCTGTATGGTAAATCATATGTTTCCGACAATACGGGACTCATCTTGTCTAACATAAGTATTCCTCTACTTGTTCTTATTGGGCTAATAAAAATAGATCTGATAATACAAGAACATCAAAAGCAATTGCTTTACATTTCTATTGGCTGGAACATCATATGGTTAATACTTTTCTTTGTTGCATTAGAATATAAAGCAATGCCTCTACACGCATTTTTTGGAACACAGTTTATAGGTATATTATTTCAATTTTTGCTATTTTGGACTATTTACAATAATGACAGGAATAGGTTGTTCCCATACACATAAAATCAATTCTGAGGAAGCTCATCTACTTAAATTTTTAAAATAAAGAAATGAAAATAGCAATAGCTTTAACCGGACGTTCGCATCTGCTGAACGTCTCAAGGTCACTTATTGAAATAGGGCATGAAGTGACGTTTTATACGTGTATTCCCAAATCTCGGTGCAAAAGATTCGGTCTACCAGCAGAAAATGTAGTGTCTCTGTTTCCTCTTCTTGGTTGGTTATTTATATATCGTAAAATTAAAACGATGTGGCTGCGTGAGATGATTCTCTCGTGGTTAGATTACTTGGTTGATAGTTGTGTGGCATGGATTCTTAGACCATGCGATGTGTTTATTGGCGCAAGTACTGTGGTTGTAAAATCATCTGTAGTGGCCAAGAATAAATATAATGCAACTGTTATCTGCGACTGTGGCACGAAGCATGTACTTGAGCAAAACAAGATACTAAGTCAAATTCCAAGTGCAAGAAGAATTGCACATAGTGTTATAAAGCGGGAATTAAAAAATTACAAATTTGCTGATTATATCACAGTGCCTTCATTCCATTCGATGGAAACATTTTTAAAACATGGGATACCTCAAAGCAAATTGTTCCGCAATCCATATGGTGTGGACATCTCTCTCTTTGGACCAACAATGAAACCTGCACCAGACCAATCTTATGATGTAATAATTATTGGTACTTGGCGATACATAAAAGGTGTGGATTTACTGTCAAAAGTCTGTACCGATATGGGATTAAATTTATTGCATGTTGGTGGTCAGTTCGCTAATTGCCCATTTCCTAATACACCTTTGTTTACTCACGTTCCACCTGTTGATGAGAAGGAATTAACAAACTATTATGCGAAGGCAAAAGTATTTGTGCTTCCCTCTCGAGCTGAGGGATTGGCACTTGTTTTGGCGCAAGCTGTTGTATCCGGATTACCCGTGGTTTATAGCAAAGATACGGGAGGACACGATATAAAAAAACTGATTGAGCCGAAAGGAGATTTTATGTTTGAAATGGAGTCTTTCTCAGAAGAATCTTTGAAAGCGTGCATAGAGAAAGCGTTGATGGCATATCAGAATCAGCCTGATGGTGTTCCACGAAACTACACCGTGCCCCAAAAGCTGGAAAAACTGACATGGACTGCATATGGACAGCGCTATGAAACATTGTTTGACAAGTTAATTCATGAGTGATGTGGAAACAATAAGTTCTATAGGCTTCTTATGCTGTTGTGCAACCGGCGTTGCCATTATCCTTGATTTTGCATATAAGTACATCCGTGCATCAACAGACGAGTTTTTGTCACCTATAGTGTTTATAGAGTTGGTATTACTTTATTATACGGTAATATCGCCATTAATTCTTATTAGTAATAGCGACACATACTATGGCTACAAAGATATGAGTCCCTACATCTCACTGTCATGGTGCGGATGTTTCGTTTTTTATGTGTCACTTATGTTAGGTTACAAGGTTGCTCTATTTCCATATTTTTCAGTGGCTTTCGCTAAAGATACACAGGATAAGGTCAATCTCAAAAATGTATTTAACATTGGAGCCATTCTTGTCTTGTTAGGTCTTTTCCTCTACATGATTAATGGTGGTTACAGTTTAAAGCAACTTTTCATTGGCGGAGTAAGCGAATCTGTTGAGCTGACCAGTAGCTTTTTATCTGGCTATGGAAAACAAATGATAAATTTCTGCATTCCCGGATGCTGCCTAATGCTGATAGCGTATTTACAAGAGAAACATTCCATATATAATAGAGTATTGCTTGTTGCTGCTGTAACACTGTCTTTGAGCAGTTTTATGATTGCCGGCTTCAGATACCGTATCATATATTTGTTGATGGCATTCTTTACAATATATTACATCCAAAAACAGAAAAAACCTAATTTGGCACTGTGGGGATTGCTATTTGTCATTCTTGTGCTTTTTATGGGAGTTATCGGAGCCACGAGAAACTATCATAAAGGACTTGATTCTTCACAATTACAAAATCAGACAATTAGCGAACTAATGCAAAAAGGGATGAATGACACTCGCATATTCTATGCAACGGGAGCCTTAATGAATGATGTGTCTTCCAATTCAAATTTTGTCTATTTCACTCCAATATACACAGCAGTCTGTATGCCTATTCCAAGAAGCATATTTAGGGACAAGCCTGATGCAACATATCTCGTAGATATGAATGTAAGAATTTGGGGAACAGCCAAATATGGAATAGCTTTCATGTGCTACGGTGAAGCTTTCTACGCCTTCGGTTGGGCAGGCATAATTCTATGTGGATTATTGTTGGGCATATTTTCACGTTATGTGTATTCTTTATATCATACTAATGACAAGTCTGTTTCTGCCTTGTTATTTCTGTCAACGTATAATGGGTTTATGTACGTAGTGTTAACACGCGGATACTTTGCCCAGCAAGTTACCATATTTTTTCTTATCATAGTCATACCCATGCTTTTATATAAAGGATTAATGCGATTGAGAATATGAAAAAAAAACTTTCAAAACTCGTTTTTCTTTTACAGAAGTGGAACTGTAAAATAGCATTCCACATAAATCATCGTTTTTATATGCGTATGTATATACCTCTATTAAAAAAAAATGGAGTAAAGATAAATGGCACACCACGGTATATCGGTATTCATGTTTCTTTTGACGACTTCAGTAAAATAGAAATAGGAAATAATACCACAATCAGTGACGAGTGCCATCTGCTTACTCACGATTATAGTATCACCAATGCTTTTCGTGCAACGGGCAAGATATTAAGCAAGGACATAGCTTTAGTCCGTGGTATAAGGATAGGTAATAATGTATTTATAGGGAAAAAATCAATCATTATGCCTAACTGTGAAATCGGGAACAACTGTATCATTGGCGCAGGAGCAGTTGTACGAGGAAAGATACCCGATGGCTCTGTAGTTATTGGCAACCCAGCTCAAATCGTCGGAGATGTATTCAAGCTTGCAGAAAAGTGGGAGAAACTTTCTTTGGACTACATAAGGAAAGATTAACAATGAATATTCTTGTCAATACATCGAACTTGAAGGCTGGAGGAGGATTGCAAGTTGCAGATTCGTTTCTTTCTCTCTTATATTTATATACAGAACATTCGTTTTTTGTTGTCTTGTCGGAAGCTCTGTTTTATTTAGAGAGGCCAATGGAAAAGTATGCCAACTGCACCATCTTAAAGTATGATATGCCTAAGAGTATAGGCGGACTTATTTGGGGAAAGAATGCTCATATGGACTCCATCGTAGAAAAATACCGAATTGATGTTGTCTTTTCTATATTTGGGCCAACATTGTGGAGACCAAAAGTGCGGCATGTCTGTGGTTTTGCGCGCCCACAAATCATTTACACAAAATCACCATTTTTCAAAAAAATATCACTTAAACAAAAGTTTGCTTACAAAATAAGTGAACAGTTTAAACTGTATAATTTTGACAAAACGTCAGATGTACTGATAACCGAAAACAAAGATGTAAGCAAGAGGCTTTCTTTGAAATTGCCACATAAAACTGTCTATACGGTAACAAACTACTATAACCAAATATTTGATAACAAAGAGAGGTGGATTAATGATATACAATTGTCACCATTTGATGGTATAACGCTTTTGACTGTCTCAGCCAACTATCCACACAAAAACCTTGACATCATCTTCAAAATTATAGATTTTTTACAAGAAAATAAACTGGATTTAAAACTGAGATTTGTGATAACATTAAGTAAAGAGCAATTCCCTATGTCAGAGAAATACCAAAAATATATCATTCTGACGGGAAAGTTAAACATTGCGCAATGTCCGCATTTGTATGAACAGGCGGATATCGTATTCTTGCCAACCCTATTGGAATGTTTCTCAGCTTCATATGCAGAGGCTATGCGTATGGGGATACCTATTCTTACAAGCGACTTGACTTTTGCAAGAGGTTTGTGCGGAAAAGCCGCTGAATATTGCGACTCTTTATCGATAAAGTCAATACTTGACGGAATCATAAAACTGCAGTATAAAAAAAGAAAAGACGAACTTATAGAAGCAGGTCATCAACAGCTAAAAAAATTCGATACAACGGAAAATCGTGCAAATAAATACATACAAATAATTAATAACGAAATATGAAGCAAATAATTCAAGATTTAAAAAACGGTGAAACTATTTTAGAGGAAGTACCTGTACCACAGGTTAAAGCCGGATATGTCTTAATCAAGACATCTCGCTCTTTGGTATCATTAGGAACGGAACGTATGCTTGTAGAATTTGGCAAAGCAAATCTTATAGATAAGGCACGCCAACAACCTGACAAGGTAAAACAGGTATTGGATAAAATAAAGACAGACGGAATACAACCCACTCTCGAAGCTGTATTCAACAAACTTGGACAGCCTCTTCCGCTCGGCTATTGCAATGTAGGAACTGTTATTGCACTGGGGCGGGGTGTTACAGAATTTAATGTAGGGGATAGAGTAGCATCAAACGGAAACCATGCAGAATATGTTAGTGTGCCTAAAAATCTTGTAGCCTTGATTCCTGATACTGTAAGTGATGAAGAAGCTGCATTTACTGTTATTGGATCTATTGGCTTACAAGGTATTCGATTGCTCAACCCCCAAATAGGGGAAACTGTTGTAGTGATAGGGTTAGGACTGATAGGTTTAGTTGCCAGTCAACTTTTACACTCGAATGGTTGTCATGTTATTGGAGTTGATTTTGATGAGCAAAAAGTACAGCTTGCTAAATCATTTGGTATTGATGCCATTAATCCGGCAAAAGGCATTGACCCTATCAAATATGTAGAAGAGGTAACGGCTGGAATAGGTGCTGATGCAGTTTTAATAACGGCATCATCGAAAAGTAACGATATTATTCATGAGGCTTGTATAATGAGTCGTAAAAGAGGACGGATTGTATTGGTCGGAGTGGTAGGATTGGATATGCGCCGTGATGACTTCTATAAAAAAGAACTGTCCTTTCAGGTTTCTTGTAGCTATGGTCCAGGGCGTTATGATGAGGAGTATGAAAATAAAGGTCATGATTATCCTTTGCCATACGTTAGGTGGACTGAAAAAAGAAATTTTGAAACCATCCTGAACTGTATTGCAACAGGACGGTTGAACGTCTCTACATTGATAACCGAACGTGTTCCACTTGAACAATACGATACCATTTACGGAGATATGCGAAGACAAGGCAGTATCGCATCAATCTTAGAATATCCTATCGAATCTAATATAGAACGTATAATTAAAGTAGAAAACAGACAATTTAAAAATACTTCAAACCGAAAATTTGGAATAATAGGAGCTGGTAATTATGCTTCAGGTATGATTGTCCCTTGTCTTATAAAAGCAAAAGCTCCTATCAAGTATATTGCTTCAAGTCAGGGGCTAACAGCAAAAATACTAGCCAAGAAAGCCGGAGCTGAAGCAGCAACAAGTGATTATCATGAAATGCTGAAAGACGAAGAAATAGGCTGTGTAATTGTTTCAACTAGGCATAATCTACATGCGCCAATACTCATCGAGTCGTTAAAAGCAGGAAAGAGTGTTTTTGTTGAAAAACCTTTATGCTTGAATCCAGAGGAGTTACAAGAGATACTTGCTGCATATCACTCTGCTCCAAATGGCACAACGATAACCGTAGGATTCAATCGCCGCTTTTCTCCTTTTGCTGAAAAATTGAGAGTTCTAGCAGGAGAAGGCCCTAAAAATATCGTTGCCACGATGAATGCAGGCTCTATACCCAAAGAGATGTGGGTGCATGATATGGAAGTTGGTGGTGGTAGAATCATCGGAGAGGCTTGCCATTTCATTGATTTGTGTTCCTACTTAGCAAATAGTAGTATTGTGAGTGTCTGTATGAATGCTTTAGGAGAAAACCCACAGGAAAATACAGATAACGCATCCATCATTCTACGATATGCAAATGGTTCGAATGCCGTCATTAACTATTTTTCTAATGGTTCTAAAAGCTATGCTAAAGAGCGTATAGAGGTATACAGTAATGAACGTGTATTCGTGATAGACAATTGGCGGAAATTGACCGCTTTTGGAGTAAAAGGATTCTCAAAGCTAGCAGGAAATATGGATAAAGGGCAAAAAAAACAGTTTGCTCTTTTAAACGACCGAATGCAAAATGGAGGCGAACCGTTAATCCCAATGTACAGTATTATAAATACGACAGAAGCTTGCTTCGCTGCCATTGAATCGCTTAAGCAGCACTCTTGGATTAATCTTTAACTTCTATAACTGTACTAAACCGGTTGTGTAATAAAAGGATTATTGAAAGGAACATGTCTATTTTTTCTTTATTTCATACTATTCATTATTTAAAGATAAAGCAAATTATTTTCCAGATTATATATCGTTTATATATCCCTCCATTTATACAGCGATGTCAAGTCGGTGTTTCTATGCTTTTGACAGATGACATAAGCAAATATACCTGTAACAATGACATGTGCTTTACATTCTTGAATCTGTCATCTGATTTCAAGGGATGGAACGATATATCTAAAGGTATGCTTTGGGCATACAATCTGAACTATATGGACTGGCTCTTGCAGGAAGGGATGAGTTATGAGAAAGGGGCGGAATGGATAGACCGATTCATAAGCGATTTGCCTGGCAATCGTATCGGGCTTGACCCTTATCCGATAGCACTACGAGGAATTAATTGGATAAAGTTTATTTCCTGGCGTAGGGAAAGCATTGATGAAAGGCATCTGAAGCAATGGAATGACAGCTTGTATTCGCAATATGTGTTGCTTTCTAAAAAACTAGAGTATCATCTGATGGGAAACCATCTTTTGGAAGATGCCTATTCTCTTTTCATAGCGGCTCTTTATTTCAAAGATGACAAGTTTTACAGAAAATCAAAAAAAATGCTCTGGCAGGAATTGAAGGAGCAGATACTCCCTGACGGTGCGCACTATGAGCAGTCACCCATGTATCATTGTATCCTACTTGATAGGCTGTTGGACTGTTACAACTTTTCCTCCTACAATATACGGTTTGTTGGTCAGGAAACTTTCAATGAATACCTGAAAGAAAAAATCGTCCTGATGTTGGGGCATTTGGATAGCATCGTGTGGAAAGACGATACAGTTCCCTTATTCAATGATTCGGCATACGGTATAGCACCGACAGTTTCCGAATTGAGAGCATACGCCAAAAGATTGAAGTTGGAATGGAAGTCCTTACTAATGAATGGATGTGGCTATAGGAAGCTTTGTTCAACACGTTTAGAAGCAGTTGTGGATGTGGGTAATATTACCGCAACCTACCAGCCGGGGCATAGCCATGCCGATACATTTAATTATGAACTGCGAATTGACGGCAGACCGTTTATTGTTGATACAGGTATTTCTACTTACAACAAGACTGCAAGAAGGCAGTACGAACGAAGTACGTCAGCTCATAACACTGTAACTATCGGTAACAAGAATTCTAGTGAGGTGTGGGGAGGTTTTCGCATAGGTAAAAGAGCTAAAGTAAAAGTACTATCCGATACCGAGAGTGAAGTTATGGCAGAACACAATGGCTTTAAGGGATATATACATCAGCGAAAGTTCGCTATTAACGATGAGGTGTTTACGATAAATGATGAAATCATCGGTAATAATACAGCAGAATGTATCAGCTATATTCATTTTGCACCCGATATTGAGCTTCTAGCCATGTCGTCAACTGAAATAAGAACCAACAGGGCTAATATTGTTGTTTCTGGTGCAATTTCTATAGATATTATAAATGATTTTGTATCAATAGAATATAATCGTCTAAAACCTTCAAAAACGATAAAAATATTATTTGACAGAAGTTTAACATATCGAATATTCTAACATAAAATATGAAGATTTTAATTGTATCGTTCTACTATACTCCTGAACTTGGGGCTGCTCCTTCCCGTATAGCCAATATGGCTGAAGGGCTGAAAACTCAGGGAGCGGAAGTGGATGTGTTAACTTGTTTGCCGAATTACCCTCAAGGACAAATATTTGAGGGTTATAGAGGTTGCTTGTCAAAAAAAGAAAAGATTAATGGCATAAACGTGTATAGATATTGGACTTATGCAACCGTGTCCAAGAATCCTTTTAAGCGAGCAGTAAGTATGATGTCATTTGCGACCATGTTATGGTTGTTTGCTTTTAAGATAAAGAAGATCCAAAGTTACGATAGGGTGATCATCCAAAGCCCTCCACTACCAGTGGCTGGTTCGGCCATCACGCTTTTCAAAAAAATATTTGGGCGCAAGATTCTTGTGAACATATCCGATTTATGGCCACTTTCTGCTGTTGAGCTTGGAGCAATGTGTGAAGGTGGGAAGATATACAATATTTTCGCATGGATTGAACGTTATATTTATCGCAATGCAGACGGTATTTTCGGTCAGTCTGAAGAGATAATCCGGCATGTGAATCAATTTCCTTCGACAAAAAACAAGTTTGTATACCGTAATTTGCAGCAATATGCGGTTGCAGCTCAACTCAAAAGAAAGCATACGCCCTTTCGCATAGTATATGCCGGACTATTAGGTGTGGCACAAGATATATATTCAATTATCGAAAATATTCCGTTTAAGTCTATTGGCGCAGAGTTCCACTTATACGGTGGTGGAAATCAGGCAGAAAAAATAAAAGAATATATAAATAAGCATCCCGATTGCTTTGTATATTATCATGGTTACGTAAAGAAAGAACAAATAGCCAAAGAGTTATCAAAATACGATGCTTCAATTGTTCCACTTACCGTGGCAATCAGAGGAGCAGTACCATCCAAAATATATGATCTTATACCTATTGGCATACCTATACTGTATTGTGGGGGTGGAGAAGGAGCTAAAATTGTGTCGAAATATTATTTAGGAATGGTTTCACAGCCACATGATTTCAAACAATTACACAGTAATATTATCAAGTTGATTAATCTTCCTGACGAAGAATACCGCACAATATCGAAGAACTGCTTGAATGCGGCAAAAAATGAATTCGATTTTAGCAGACAGATATATCGTTGTTATGATTTTATAAAATCAGTCTGATATAAAAAAATAATTCAATGAAGAAAATAATGTTGGTCTTCGGCACCCGTCCGGAGGCAATCAAGATGGCTCCGTTGGTGAAAGAATTCCAGAAGCAGCCGGAACAAGTGGAAACTGTAGTATGTGTAACCGGACAACATCGGGAAATGCTAGACCAGGTGTTAAGAATATTCGATATTCATCCGGATTATGATCTGAACATTATGAAGCAGGGACAAGACTTGTATGACGTGACGGCTCATGTACTAACAGGTCTGCGTGACGTACTAAAAGAGGTTAAGCCAGATGTGGTGCTGGTGCACGGTGACACGACTACTTCGACTGCTTCGGCTTTAGCAGCGTTCTATCAGCAGATTCTTGTGGCGCACATCGAAGCGGGACTGCGTACGCACAACATCTACAGCCCGTGGCCGGAGGAAATGAACCGGCTTTTGACAGGACGGTTGGCAACCTATCATTTTTCACCGACTCCGTTAAGTCGCAATAATTTGATTAAAGAGAGCGTTGATGACCGTAACATCATCGTTACTGGGAATACGGTGATTGACGCACTTTATTGGGTGGTGGATAAAATCAAGAATGACAAGGTCTTAGATAGTGAATTGGTAAAGGTGCTGGTTAAAGCTGGATATGACGTAAACCGTTTGAATGGTGGTAAGAAGCTGGTGTTGATTACGGGGCATCGTCGTGAGAACTTTGGTGATGGGTTTATCCATATGTGTACAGCCATCAAAGACTTGACAAGAAAGTACCCAGATGTGGACTTTGTCTATCCTATGCATTTAAATCCCAATGTACGCAAACCGATACATGAGGTATTTGGAGAAGACCTTTCTGGTCTTGGCAATATGTTTTTTATCGAACCACTTGAATATTTATCATTTGTATATCTAATGGAAAAATCTACCATAGTATTGACCGATAGCGGTGGTATACAAGAGGAAGCTCCGGGACTGGGTAAGCCGGTATTAGTGATGCGCGACACAACGGAACGTCCGGAAGCATTGGATGCAGGAACGGTAAAATTGGTGGGGACGGATTATGACAGGATAGTAAATGAAGTATCTGTTCTGATTGACGACAAAGTTGCCTACGAAAAAATGAGCAAAGCGGTGAACCCTTATGGGGACGGTCTTGCTTGTAAACGCATTGTAAACGCATTGCTGTATAGAATATAAAATGGACATGGGGTTGAACTTGAAACTCTGTTTGCTGGCATTCGGAATATTCATAGCCTCATCGGTTTTGCATGCTCAAGAAGTGGTTGAGCCAAAAGTGGAAGTTTTTGCCGGTGCAGAACTGCATTACCGGGATATCTTCTATGGCAAGATTTATGAAGTGCTTGTAAACGTGACTCCCGGTTTGAAATGGAATATGGGCAAGCAATGGAAACTGGCCGGACAAGCAATTATTCCGGTTTATAATGACTATGGCGACCGCTACAAGAAGATCCGCCTGAACATGGCGGTACTCTCGAAGGAATGGGACTGGAACGGAAAACAATTTCTGAAAGTCAGTGGTGGCCTGTTCGGTAAGGAACGTTATGGACTGGATACCAAATGGATGTATTTGGCAAATCGCTGGCTGGCATTGGATGCACAAATGGGCGTTACGGGGTTCTGCTCGATGGCAGTCGACTGGGAATGCAGCAAGATGGAACGGGTGACCGGACAAGCCGGGGTATTACCTATCAGCCCTCTTTTCAAAAGAACCTGCGTGTGATTGCCGAATATACGGGTGATGATGTGAACGTAGGCTTCGATTGGAAATTATGGAAACATCTGTTGATACAGTCCTCCCTGCAAAACGGGAAGTATTTCTCGGGAGGAGTGTGCTTCTGCATCAACCTGCTATAAAAGATAATATTGCTGTCCAGTAAAACTTTAGCATGATAGAAACTAGACGATTTTTATCCCATATAACATGAATTTGACTAGTATAAATGTTTTCTAAAGGCTTTTTATGCTTGGTACTATCAATTTCACACAGGGCTAAAAGACAACTCTCTTTTTGCAAAATTGATGTAATTTGGTGTATTTGTGCTGGATATAAGATTGTGCCGATTTTTATCGGACAGCAATAAAAAGATAACAAGGATACCTACAGTCGTTGTACGTTTTGAACCATGCAAGAAAGATCCCGTTCGTGGTACGATTTATTATCATATCTACCAATGGTTTAACTGCGTATAAAATTCTTCTCGCCTCCGTTTGCCGGCTTCTTCTTGGGATGAAACTGCAAGGACAGTCAGGATGGATCATCCTGATTCCTGTCGCTTCCATATCCAAATAGAGGCGGATCTCCGGCTTTTGAACCGGATTATAACGGAAAATGTTACGACCGGCTGACGATGGACGATATGATAACCCTCTTTAAACAGCAAAGGACGATAATCAAATGAACCTTTTGATTTGTAAGCGAATAGAATGGTGCCGTCTTTGACAGATTGCTATCGCCGTCTAGGCTTCTGGGTAACAAAATCTAAGGACGGACTGCAGATAGGCTTCAAGCCGGAAATGGTACATGCCATCGTGAAGGAGGTCTGGAACGAACGTCCTTTGACCCGTTCGGATGCTGAAAGGTTTTATGAAAAGCTTTCTTCACTGAACAAAGAGTATCGAAATCTCTATTTCAGGATCGTAGCGCACGGCGGATTTCTGCCGGAGGCATTGGATTTTGAACTGCACGGGCTGAGCGTTTCGGATGAAAATTATATTGAAAGCCTCTTGTCCGGAAGACATGTGGAGCTTTATCCGCATAACGAAGTGGCTTACAGGGCGATCACGCAGGGATTCAAACAGCACCGTATCGGTGCGGTCGTGCAGGCTACCGGAACAGGGAAATCCTATTTGCTGGCACGCTATATTACGGATCATGCGAAGGAGAAGATACTGGTCTTTGCTCCGAACATCACGATTCTGGATGAGATCCGGAAAGCCGTCGGATTCTCTGCCCCGCAAGTGACGTACCGGACATTCCAGTCACTGACCCGTAACAGAAAGGACAATGGGCTGTTACGGGCAGAGCATATCCTAATCGACGAGTTTCACCATTTCGGGGCGGAAATTTGGGGAAGCGCCTTGCAGGAAGTGATAGAAAACAATCCCTGTGCCTATGTCCTGGGAACGTCGGCAACGCCGATCCGTCCGGAGGGAATGATCGATACGGTGGATCTTTATTTCGAAGGGAATTTGTTTTATGAGCTTACCTTGCCGCAGGCTTGGTATTACAATATCTTACCGATTCCGGTTCTGGTACAGAGTGCTTACGGGCTGGACAACGAACTGGACCGGCTGCAAAGAAAGCTGGAGCGCAGCGGTTGTTCAAAAGGACGAAAAGAAAAGGTACAGAGGAAACTGGATCTGGCACGTGTGGATTTCAAAGAGGCTTTGGGAGCACCGGAGGTCATCCGGAAGTTCCTGCCGACAAGCGTACGCAAACTGCTGGTCTTCTGTCGCGACCTCACCGATTTGAAACAGATGGTGCCGGAAGTATGCGGATGGCTCACGCGAGCGGGACGTGCCATCACCCCATTCGAGATCCATCATGCCCAAGGTGAACGGCAGAACGGCCGGATACTGGATGCTTTCCGGGAAGAATCAGACCGGCTGCACGTATTGTTCTCCGTCAATATGCTGATAGAAGGACTGCATGTGGAGGGTGTGGATGCCGTCTTGTTCCTTAGGCGGACGGAATCATACATCGTTACCTTGCAGCAATTGGGCCGCTGCCTGGATGCCGGGGCAGGAAAACAGCCGGTCGTCTTGGATTTCGTTAACAATCTTTCAGGAAAATCAGTCTATGACGTGATGGCTCCCCACTTGGAGCGTCTATCTCTCCTTCCGTCACCCAAAGGATTCGAAGGGAACACCTCTTTTCTGGCGACGGGTTTCCTGTCGGACATACGGCTGCGCATAGAGGAGATATTGGCAGAACTGGAGCCCTGGCAGATTATGTATGAGAGGCTGATTGAATTCCGTCGGGAAGAAAACGACTGGCCGTCGGTCACGGAAGGAAAACTCGGCCTGTGGTGCAACACCCAACGTATCGCCTATAAACGGGGAAAATTGCAGGAGGAGCGTCGCCGCCAGCTGGAATCAATCGGCTTCGAATGGAACCAGCTCGACTCCAAATGGATGAAAGAATACCGTGCGTTGAAGTTTTTCCTCGATACCTGCGGACGCTGGCCCAAACGTGAAGACGGCCCACTTGCGACCTGGTGTTATACCCAGCGGGAAAGGCGGAAGGATGGACGTTTGAGCAAAGAGCGTATCCGGGCTTTGGATGAGATCAGCTTTGTCTGGAATCAGGACCTCCAAGGGGAATGGATGAAGAACTACGAGGAACTGAAGTCTTTTGTCGGAAAATTTCACCGTTTTCCTAAATCGACAGAAGGGAACTTGGGCGGATAGTGTCATACACAGCGAAAAATGCGCAAATTGGGGAAATTATCCTATGATCGCCGGATTCTGTTGGATAAAATAGGATTCGTTTGGTCGGCGGAACAGGTCTGGCAAGGTAACTTCGAACAATTGTGCCTGTTTTATAACCGACAAGGACGATGGCCGGGGTGCCGTGAAGGTGCTTTGGGACGCTGGTGTACCATTCAAAGACGGGATTACCGCAAGGGAAACATGTCAGACGAGCGAAAAGCACAATTGGAAAGAATCGGTTTCCCTCTTGCCTGATATGGAATATATTCGATTCTATCTGTTATGAAAGTTGTCTATTCAATTATAATCAACATTGGAACAGTGTCTGTCATTACCCGAACTTGGAACCGCCAGCATACGAGTGGAACCAACTGATAAAACCAGAATAAGACCAATCTCATAAAGTAAATCGTTATTGATTTATCCCAATATGGAAGCCCTTGTCTGAAGCCGGTTATCGGAGAAGACAGGGGCTTCTTCTATATTTTATAAATGAATTATAGATAACTATTACACTGGCTTGACGAATCCGTTACAAATCCTTGGTGATTTAAAGTGAGTGTTTACGTAAAATGAAAATATTTATGGTAGCAAGGAAAGCTTCATTACAGCATAAGGTTCTTTTAGGGTATATGATATTGATCATGGCTGTTTGCGGCATGGTTTCCATCTTGTTATACGAACGGAGCCGCATGCGTGAGATAAAAACGGAAACATCGGAGATACGCAGGATACGCCATGACATCAGTACGGCGCATCGCTATATCACGGAGCTTGCCACCTATGGAGAGTCCGTCATTGTCTGGGAGGATACCGATTTTCGTGAGTATCGCAGAAAACGCTTGCAAACGGACAGCTTGTTACAAATATTGAAAGTGAGTTGTGGCACGTTCGTCCTGCCAAAGCAGATAGACTCCCTATGTCATTTATTGGAAGCCAAGGAGATACATCTGCTCCGCATTATGGAGACCATTACCAGACAGGGGGAAGCGGACAGCCTGCTCGCAAATCGTCTGCCTATTGTTATCAGGGAAGCGGTTCGTACCCGGACAGTCACTCAAAAGAAAAAAGGGATTGCCGGTTGGTTCGGTGGGAAAAGGAGCGTACAGGTCTTCGAGCCATCGAAAGGGCTGCAAGATTTGAATGACAAGCTGATCGCCATGCAAGAGGAACGTGAACGCCGGATAGACATTTATACCGACAGTCTGCGCATACAGAATAAGGCCTTGAACCGGAAGTTGCAAATACTCATCACCCATCTTGACGGACAAGCGCAGGCGGCGTTCATCAGTCGTGAGGAAAAAATCACGGAAGCCGGAGATTTTTCTTTCAAGCTGTTTGTCTTGGTAATCGTCTCCGCTTCCTCCTTGCTATTCATCTCGTTCCTGATCATACGGCATGACATCAGGAAAGAAAGGGAAGGGCGGGCACAGCTCCAAAGGATAAACCGTGAGAACGAGGAACTGCTCGGTATGCGTAAACAGATCATCCTGACCATCTCTCACGATATACGGGGACCATTGGGTAATATCAACAACTGCGTGGAGCTGGCCTCGGAAACCCGTGAAAAGAAAAAACGGGAAGGCTATCTGGAGAACATCCGCCATTCCTGCCGCCATATACTGAATCTGGTGAACAACCTGATGGATGTTTATAAGATCAATGAGACCAAGGATACCCGTAACGAGGTTCCTTTCCGTCTAAACAACTTGCTTGACAACATATCGAAGGAATATGCCCGCAAGGCGGGTGGCCGGGCCTTGCTGTTCGAGCACCGGCATAAGAATGTCGGCGATATTACAGTGAGAGGAGATGCGGACAAATTGGAACAAATATTGGACAATCTGCTGACAAACGCCATCAAGTTCACCCTGTCGGGTACGATCCGTTTCCATACCGAGTATATGGCGGGAAGATTATATGTGGAGGTCGGTGATACCGGTATCGGTATGGATGAGGAGACATTGGAACGTGTCTTCCGTCCGTTCGAGCGTGCGGCGCAGGAGATAAACTCGGAAGGTTTCGGTCTTGGGCTTTTTATCACGAAAGCTCTTGTAAAGGTACTGGACGGAAGCATTGAAGTAGAGAACCGACCAGGTAAAGGCACAACATTCCGCCTGTCGTTTCCCCTTTCGGAAACGACAGAAGAACCGGAAACAGAGGAGCTTCCGGTACAATCTGCGACGATACTTCCCAAACATGTACTGGTAGTGGATGATGACAGCATCCTTCTGAAAATAACGGAAGACATGCTTGGGCGCAACGGGGTGGAATGCACGACCTGCCAAAATGCAAAAGAAGCCATTCTCGCGCTCGATCGCTTGGATTATGATTTGGTATTGACTGATATACAGATGCCCGTGACCGATGGTTTCGGCTTGTTGAGATTATTGCGTAACTCGGATATCGGAAATTCCCGTACCGTTCCGGTCGCAGTCATGACGGCACGGGGTGACGGGGACTCGGGCGTGTATATGAAGTCCGGCTTTTGCGGCTGCATACACAAGCCTTTCTCCTCAAAAGGACTGCTGGCCTTTATCTCCTCCGTTACGGAGGGCAGAAGTGCAGGCATGTCTCCGTTCGACTATTCCCGTCTGATGGAAAGTACGGACGACCGTCGCCATATGTTCGGTCTTGTCGCAAAAGAGTCGGAAAAGGATCTTGCCGAACTGGAGGAGGCTTTAAGAAAAACCGACCGGGAAGCCATGCGGAGGATCGTACATCGGATGGCTCCGGTCTGGGAGTTGTTAGGGGCCAACGATGTGCTGTCCGGTTATCGAAAACTCCTGCATGACAGGATCTCGAGCGACGAGACGGTCAGAGAGTACACGATGAGAATTATGAAACAGATACGGTTACTGATAGACGAAGTAAATAATGAATTAAGAAAGAAAAATGATGGGGATGAAAAAGACTTTATTGATCGTGGAGGACAACCTGATTCTTTGCGATATTCTTGAGAGATGGCTACAGAAAGCCGGTTACGGGGTATTGACTGCTATAGATGAGCCTTCGGCACGCCGGAAAATCAAGGGGAATAACGTGGCGCTGGTACTGACGGATGTCCGCCTTCCCGAAGGGGATGGCATCAGCTTACTGGAATGGAGCATCTCCCAAGGGTTACATATCCCTTTTGTGGTGATGACCGAACATGCCTCCATTGCAGATGCGGTGCGTGCCGTCAAATTGGGTGCGAAAGACTACTTGCCCAAGCCTGTCCACGAGGAGTTGCTGATGGAACTGTTACGGGGATTGATCGGCCTGCCAGTTTCCATTCCCCCGAAGAAATCATTAATGAAAAGGCTTAGCGGGGCGATCCGAGAGACCGAGCGGATAGCTTGTCGTGTGGCTCCTTTGAACTGTTCCGTCATGATCCTTGGACCGAACGGTAGCGGAAAAGAATCTGTCGCACAGCTGATCCAACAGCATAGCGGGCGTAAGGACAAGCCTTTTGTGGCGGTGAACTGTGGTTGTATCCGGGGGGAACTCGCCGCATCTGAGTTCTTCGGCCACGTGCAGGGGGCATTTACCGATGCGAAAAAGGATACTGCCGGGTATTTTGAGACGGCCAAGGGCGGTACGCTCTTCCTTGACGAGATCGGGAACATGCCTTCCGAAATGCAAACACTGCTGCTCAGGGTATTACAGGAAAGAGTGTATTGTCCAGTGGGCAGCCGCAAAGAACTTGAAGCCGATGTACGGATATTGTCGGCCACCAACGAGGATATGGAGCGTGCCATACGGGAGGGACGTTTCCGGGAGGATCTGTACTACCGTCTCGCCGAGTTTGAGATACGCCAGCCCTCTCTCTCCGAATGCCCGGAAGATATATTGCCTCTGGCTGACTTCTTTCGTGAGCAACATTCAGAAGAGATACGTGTGGAGACCTCCGGTTTTACCGAACAAGCCAAAATCTCCATGCTTTCCCACTCATGGCCGGGCAATGTGCGTGAACTTGACAACCGGATAAGACGTGCTGTCCTGTTGGCGCTATCTCCATTGTTAACCCATAAAGATCTGAATCTTAATGCGACCATCTGTAGGACAGGCGAAAAATGTAAAAAAGGCTTGATGGAAGAAGCAGAAGAGAAAGAACTAATAAGGAAGATTCTGGAAGAATGTGGAGGTAAGATCAGTCGTGTGGCGAGAATGTTGGGGATGAGCCGTCCGACGCTATACAAGAAAATGGAAAGGTATGGGTTGAGATAGCATCTTCATCCGTTCCGTTTATACATAAGCCGGCAGATTCCGTTGGAGAAAGTTTTGCAACCAAGAAGTTTCCAGCGGACAGACCGGAATTCTCCCGTCAAGGGGATTCCACCACCATAAGAAAGAGGCAGCAGAAAAAGTACTGTCTCATCCACCAGATTATACCGAAAAAGTCCATCGGCATATTCCGCGCTTCCTCCATCTCCCACTCCTGCCAGATAAATACAATCCTTGTCGTGTTTTTCCTTTACATTCAGCAAGTCCATCAAACCGTAATGGGGGTAGATGTGGAATGTGGCCTGTCGCTGCCAGCGTGGGAAACCATGCCGTTTGTTTTCCCTCACCCATCGCATAAGCATCTCGTCTTCATGCGGAAGAAACCCGTCCAAAGTGAGTGCCATGATAACTTGAATTTTTGCCATACCTCTTGTTAAAAAAGCATGAAACCCATGCTTATTTCGAACAGAGGCTCTGACAAAGCCCAACACAGAAACCCGCATGGGCTCATGCTATAAGGTATAGCATAAGCCTCACGCAATAGCCTCTGTGTTTTTGAATTTGTCAGATTCCTGTTCGAGACGTCTTGCGACTTATGTATAATAATGGCGGTCCCAATTGTCGAGACCGGCCTTATTTCTCTATTTCAAGTTTCAAATATACGGCATCTTTTTCAATAATCCGATCAGTCGGGGTATAATTTCTTCAATTCCCCCCTCCACTTGTCATGATTTGTCGGGCTTCTTTCCTTTTTCATCTTCCAGACCCAGTCGTTTACGGAGTTCAGGGTCATTTTTGATACGACGCATCTCCTCATTGATAATAGCCTGCGCGTCCGCCTTGATCTGGTCGTAATTGCGTTGTATCTGTTGCATCATGATGTCGTTACCGTTCCTGTCCTTGAAGTCGTTGATGACCGGGATTTTCTGATAAGCCTTTTCTTCCGCGCTGATCTTGGTATGGTCTACGACAATTTCGGCATGAAATATTTTCTGCTCTATCCTCTCATCAAAATTATCCGCCACTGCCCCGACAAACGTGCCTTGTGAGAGGTTGGCGATCTTTGATGCGGGAATGAGCGAATCTAGCTGCGTGTTGATAGAGGTGGATACATCCTGACGGTTGATGGATACGGACTGACGCTGCTGAAGCACCTTGCCGAAGCGCTCTGAAAGCGTTTTTGCGGTTTCACCGACCACCTGTCCGCTGAAAATATTCCCCACCGTGTTCTGGATGACCTTGGATTCTTTTTCTCCGTAGTCACGTGTCAATTGACTGAAATCCTGAAAACCCAGAAGCACGCCCACCTTGTTACTTCTCGCCGTCGCAATCAGGTTGTCAAGCCCACGGAAATAGATGGTGGGAAGCTCGTCGATGATAACGGCGCATTTAAGCTGTTTTTTCTTGTTGATAAGCTTGACGATACGGGAATTATATAATCCAAGCGCTGCCGAATAAATGTTCTGCCTGTCCGGATTGTTGCCCACGCAGAGCAGTTTGGGTTCTTTCGGATTGTTGATATCCAATGAGAAATCATTACCGGTCATCACCCAGTAGAGTTGTGGGGAGATCATGCGCGTAAGGGGTATTTTTGCCGAGGCTATCTGGCCCTGGAGCTGGTCCTGGGCATTTCCTTTCCATGCGTCCATGAAGGGGGAAAGGTAGTTTTCCAGCTCCGGATAAGAGGTCAGGATGGTGAACAGATCCGAGTAGGGTTTGTTGAGCAGTTCCACCGCATGGGGAAACGTGCAGTAAATACCGTTCTTGTAAATCTTTAAATACCAGATTATTGCCGCAAGAAGAATGATAGGGGACTCCACGAAGAAGTCTCCCTGTTTTTCGATCCAGGTGCGATTGAGGTTGAGCATTATCGTATAGCTCGCCTCATACGCATCGGATATGTCCGTCATGAATTCCGGATTAATGGGATTGCACCGGTGAGACCTGCGTGGATCGTCAAAATTTATGACATAGAACCGGGGTTTGACCTCGTACTTGTCCATATTCTTCAACAAAGAATTATAGGCGATGGTGGACAGGTCATCAAACTTGTAATCGTAGATATAAATCGCAAAGCCTTTGGCTATAAGCTGGCGTATGTAACTGTTGACTATCGCATAGGATTTGCCGCTGCCCGGTGTCCCGATAACCATGCAGGCACGGAAAATATTGACAATATTGACAAATCCGTTATTCCAGCGTTTTTTATAATAGAATCTCGTCGGGAGGTTTACCGAATACTCATTCTCCATCAGTCGGGTTTCCTGCATGAAACTCTCATTTTCCATATTGAACACATCTTCCATGAGGTTGTGCCTGTAAAGGCGGCTCATCCATAACCCCGACATCAACAGGGCGAGATAGCCTGCCGTAAGAGTAAAAATATAGAATGCGGTATTTGCCATGTGTGGCAATGGCAGTTCAAGAAGCCACCAGTTCAGAAAAAACAATGCGCATCCTGCCACCAACGCCGCATAAATTTTAGGCCAGGTTATCTTTTCACCTTTGACTCCGTGCGTACCCAGACAGGAAACGGCCAGCAGAAGCACTGCCAACAGTTTGCTCCAGAGAATACAGTTGAAAATTCCGGTCGTGTCGTTGAAGTTTACCAGAATCCGGTCTATCACCTCAAGGTTCAGGTGCCATGCGGTGATACTCGGATAGCAGTACACATAGACGTGTACCACCAAAAGAAAAATACTCACGGCCCTGCCGAATTCCATAATCTTGGCAAGTGCCCTCAAATCATCTTCCTGCTGCATAATTGTATATAAATGGGTTGATACTTGTTTTGTCTAAATGCCATGCTTGCGTCCAGCCTTCTTTTTTTTCTTCATGCGGCGTGCAAAGGCTTCCTCCTCGTAATCCCGCGGATTGGTTTCCAAGGAGAGAATGCCTGCCGCCAGTTCGAGCGTGCTAGAGGATTCGTGACGGTGATGCTGCCAAAGTTCTGTAGCGGAATGTCCGCCCCGTTCCTTTTCGGGTATGTTTTCCAACCATTTGAAATAGTCGTTGAACACATTGGCAGAAAACTCCTTGCCCATGCGTGAGCCGTTGAACACTTCCCGGCGGTTGTGGTCAATGAAGGTGACACCGTAGATACGTCCCCGCTCATTCTCGCGGAAAACCACATCAATACGCCTTTGCCCGAGCAGTTCCACAAACCGTTTCTGTGAATCTGCCTGCCGCAAGGCACGAACGATGTCCGCCTGTATGGAGGGTGCCCATTTCCCGTCTTTGAGAGCTTTCAGATTCATCAGCATCCGCTTTTCCAACTGTTCATTTCCGAAGCGTTTCCCAAATCGGGAACTCTTGAACGGTGGGCTGACCACCTTGCCGGTATCATCCGTGACCGAATAGACAATACCGGTATATGGTGTACCGTTGTATTCTCCCCTGACCTGTTTCGCCTCGATGTTGAGCGTGGACAGTAGCGCACTATATTCCCCGAAGGTTTGGAAACGATAGCTTTCCAATACGGCTTTAAGGGTATTACCTACCTGATGGCGGACATCTCCCAAGGAAGCGTCCACCTTTCTTAGTTCCGCTTTTGGATTCCGCTTTTCCGCATCCGCTCCGTTTCGCAGACCGAAATCCACTTCCAGTTCCCGACAGGCGCTCATGGAACGGCGGTGTTCGTAGACATCGCTGATCTTTTTCCCCTGTTCATCCACACAGACACTGACAATATGGATATGGGTATTGTGGGTATCGGTATGTTTGTAGGTGATGTAAGGCTGGTTCCCATACCCCATCTTCTGCATATAACGTTCCGCCAGTTCTGCCAGCCGCCCGTCGGTCAGCCGGTCTTCCGGTGCTGGGGAAAGGGAAATGTGCAGGACGGGCTTCTCCGTATTGCGGTTTGCCAGCAGGTAATTCTCAAAAGAGAGCAATGCCAGACGTATGTCCCCGCTCGGCAATCCGAGCCGGTCGGAAATCATACGGCTACCGGAAAGAATCTCAGCCGTACCTGCCGCTACCTTGTCGTAGTTATAAGCAAGCGCTCCGTAAAGACTCATGCCATGACTTATTTTTGCAACCATTTCCGCTCGTATTCCTGGGTTAGCGCCATGACTTTTTTACAGACGAGCATCAGCTCAAGACTCAATCTTTCCAGTTTATAAAGCAACGCTCTCGCCCGTTTCTCCCCGAAATTGTTCTTCAAGGCACGTACCACCAGGTTGTAGTTGTTTCCGACAGCCTGGAACTGTTTGTGGAATTCTGTCAGCCTGATGTAATAGTCCATCGTCGCCTTGTCTATTTTCACGACCTTTATCTGTCCCGAGAAGATAGATTTCTTGATGAACAGCGTGAGGTTGCCGGCTCCCGAATCCGCCAGCAACTTTTCAAATCTTGTGTTCTCCTCGGCGTTCAGGCGGAAACTGTACTTGTGGTCCGCCGGATCATTTTTAGACTTTCTGCCCGTCCTTGTCCCTGTTGTTTTCTCCATACACATGAGATTTTTGGTTTGTACTTTTTTCTCTTCCAGAATCCGCAACTTTGGAGCGGATTCCCCCGCCCCTCTGGGCGGGCAAGTTGGTTCTTGTCGGACAAAAGACTTTTTGTCGGACAAGGACACAACTTGCTCTGTTCGCTTGAACAGAGAATCCTCCTATGGTCGGATTGCTGCGCGACGCTTGCGGCATACCGTGGTCCGTGAAGTCCTTCTTCCTCCATTGCGTGATTCTGACTTTGCAAAAATAGAAGAACGCAACAAGCTGTAAAACAGGGATAAGTATGACATTTGATGACATCTGACGACATCTGATGTCAGAGCGAGGCAATATTGGCGGAAGTCTTGGAAATAGCCGTTACTTTTGGACTGTGACAGGGAAACAATCTTCCGATGTGCTGATAAAATATACCCGTGTTACCGGCAGATCATCCTCTGTCCACGTCATGTTTTTAAAATATTATGTTATTGTGTCAAGAGAAAAAAACGAAATGATAACCATGAAAAGAGAAAATACAATGATACGGCCATTTGGTGACAAGATGCCGGGAGGGTACAGGCATGACAGCCTGTACCGATATGACAATCTTCCGTTTTTCAAGTATGACGGTAATATTGTACCATCATCCGGTAGGGAGACAAGCCCCTCATATCTTATGAGGAGGTTATTCTGTAGTGATAACAAGGCTGGAATATGCCATCCGTACCGTGCCATGTCCCATGAACCCGACAAGCCGTTGAAAAGAAGAAATAGCGAGAACATTAAAACGATTATTAACCCACAATTCGAAAGCTTATGAGCAAACGATGCACATTCATCGCCTTGAGCAACCAGAAGGGCGGTGTGGGCAAGTCCACCATGACGGTGCTGCTTGCCAGTTATTTCCACTACGTGAAGGGAAAGAATGTCGCGGTTATAGATTGCGACTATCCCCAGTTCAGCATCCAGGCGCTACGTTCCCGTGACATGAAAAACGTCGAGAGAAGCGAGTTCCTCCAACAGTTGTTGTGCAGGCAGTATGAACGGACGGGGAAGAAAGCCTATCCGGTCCTTACCTCCGGGCCCGGCAAAGTGCTGGAAACGGCAGACCGGTTATCGGGGAACAGTGATATCCTTTTCTTTGATTTGCCCGGAACGGTGAATACTCCGGGAATCCTTGAGGCCATCATCAACATGGACTATGTGTTTACGCCGGTCGTGCAGGACCGGATGGTCATGCAGAGCAGCCTGTCTTTCGTGGCGACGCTCCGGGATTTCATCCGGCAATATCCTGAAGCACCGTTAAAAGAGATCCTACTATTCTGGAACAAGATTGACGGACGTGTCTCCAGGGAGGTTTACCGTCACTATAACGAGATTTTTGAGAAGATCGGTCTGAAGACGCTCTCGACGGTCATGCCGGACATGGAACGTTATAACAAAGAGACCTCCTCCGGCGGGCAGACATTTTTCAGAAGCACCTACTTTCCACCTTCGGAAAAGTTGTTGAAAGGGAGCAATATGGATGTGCTGGCCGGGGAGATCGAACGGATTATCTATCTTAAATCCGACAAGACATGAAAAAAAGGGGCGTATTCAATGTCAATGAGGAACGGTTGAAAGAGTTCATGGCCAACGGTACGGATGCCGAGGGCACTCCTAAGACTCCTTTTGCGGAAGAAAAGACCACAAGGGAAACCGATATTTTCCCGTCCGTACGGGAAGATGCGGACAAACCGCTTCCTGTTTCCCGCGAGCCGGCTGGAAGCGGAATCTCACTTCCGGAGAAGATACAAGAGTACCGAAAAAATTTTCTCAACCGTAAGATTGCTGTCCATCGAAAGCAGACTTATATCTGTTATGACACCTACCGTAGGTTTGCACGGATTCTGCCGTTGCTCAGTGACGGCATGACTGTTCCCGCTTTTCTGGACAACGTGCTTGACCATCATTTGGAAGTGTATGAAAAAGAATTGGATGAAATGGTTCGCTTGAGTACCCAAAATTCGCATTAGATTATGGAACATCTGTTTATTTATCCAGTCCTGCTGTTTATAACATATTTGCTGTACAAGGTACTTAAAATGAAAGCAGGCAGGAACCGGTTGAGGAAAGGCGGGGCTCTCCCCCCGATACAAACGGATATGAGGAAGTCAGTCCGTGATACGACTTATATGGAAACCGTATTTCCGGCAGAATTCAAAGAACACCCTGACGATGCGGATTTCTTTCCTGATTTCGCAAAGATGGATATTCCGGAAAATTTAGGGGAAACCCTGATTGAAGCCTTGTCCAATAGCGGGATTCCGGAAACGGACGCTATCGGGACTTCGGTAGAGGAAACGACCGGTCTGCAAGCCAGTCCGGTTTTGAAACAATTCAAGCAAGAAGATATGGAAAACAAAGATTTATTGAAAGGCATGGAAAATGCGAGTGCTTACAGAGAAATGTTCCTGACCCGGAAAATGACCGGAGCCAGGAGACAAACCTATATTGATGAATCCTTGTATGAGACATTGACCGGGATCCTTCCTGTCATTGCGCCGGGAATATCTGTACCCACGTTCGTGAACAATGTGTTGGCGGAGCATATGGAGAAGTACCGGGATATCATTGATGAGACGTGTCATCGAAAATTTAAAGAAATGATGGTATGGAAGGACTCGTCTATCTGTCGGTGAGGGTCGGCTGTGCCGCTTACCTGTTATATAAGGTATGGGAACAAAAGAAAAAAGTACGTGAGCTGTGTGACCTGCTGTACACGCCGGCGAAAAGAGAACAAATGATATCGATGTCACCGGAGCCGGCGGATGAGAAAGAAGTGATGGGAAAGACACGCTTTGTCTATCTTGACGAGAACGCCGGGAAGACGGCGGCCCCCTATATGAGTCAGCCGCTGGAACAGGGGACGGACTATATCGGTGAGGATGAGGAAATCCGGGAAGAGGATGTGGAATGTCTGCTTCCGCTGGAGGAGATGGAACTCCTTCGGAAGGAGCAGGAAGAACTGGACAGCACATTACCGGAAACGGAAGTGATTACGCAGGCGGTTACGCTGGAGGAGTTCAGCCTTGTCGGGGATGTGCTGATGAGGGTGAACGGGGCGGATCAGGATGCGGACAAAAGGAGCAGTGCCGCACGGACGCTGTTCGCTATCCGCAATACCAGTCTGTTCGATCTTTTCATTTCCCAGGTAGGGAATGAGGAAGCCGTGAATAAACTGCTGGAAGAGAACCTGGATGAAGATGGGAACCCGCGACCTTTGAAAAAAGGGGGGAAAAGGAACAATGGCGGGGTTGACTGGCGGGAGTTGGTGTAAGAGGGAATACTTCCGGGGAATAGGATTCTGCCTGCGGACATAGGCGGAATTCTGTATTTTACAGAAAGGCGGCTTTCATTTATATGCCGTTCGGCATGTGGCTTCATTTCGGAAGTAATTTTGGTTTAAAAAAGAGGAACTATTGTTTTTTATTTTGAGCATTTGTTCATTATATTTGCAAGCAGAAACAATATATATAATGTCACCACGTCCTAAAAATATCCGTAAAGTTAATGACATGCCCGTTGCCGCAGGATTCAAGCCCATAGGTCTGAACGGTTGTTGTAAGAATACCATATTCTTGCATTTTGAAGAGTATGAGGCGATACGGTTATGCGATTATGAAATGAAAACCCAACAGGAAGCGTCTGTTTCAATGGGAGTATCACGTCCGACACTAAGTCGGATATATGTCAGCGCAAGGCAAAAGATTGCCAAGGCATTGGTTCGTGGTGTTACCATTATGATAGAAGGCGGAGCAGCGTACACAGACAGTGAATGGTTCCGTTGCGGAGCATGCGGTTTCTTATTCAACAATATCAATCCCACGCTTAAAATCCGCAAGATGGAATGTCCGGTATGCCACTCCGATGACTTAAGCGCAAGTAATATTAACATTAATAAAAATGAGATTATGATGAAAATTGCTATTCCGACCAGAGACAATGTAGTCGATAACCATTTCGGTCATTGTGAGTATTACACAATCCTGACAGTAGGACAAGACAACCAGATTCTAAGTAGCGAGACTATTCCTTCTCCGCAAGGATGCGGATGTAAATCCAATATCGCAGGAGAATTGGAAAACATGGGAGTCAGCGTTATGCTGGCAGGAAATATGGGGCAAGGTGCCTTGAATGTACTTACGTCCCACCATATCAAAGTCATAAGAGGCTGTTCGGGTAATCTATTGGAAGTTGCCGCTGATTATTTAAGCGGGAAACTTACAGATTCGGGAGTGGGCTGTTCATCCCATGAACATCATCATGAATGTCATGGACATAGCCATAAAGAATGATGTCCGGAAAGAATAAGATGCCGCTTAATATTATCATAGACTTTGTCATGCTGATGGCAATGGCTTTGGTAAGTATAAGTGGCTTCATATTGGAAATAGTAATTCCTTCCCGCCATGCTGTAAGATTCCAAGACGCTACCCCATGGTGTTCACATTTGCTGGGCTTGGGAAGGCATGATTGGGGTAATATTCATTTGTGGGCGGGAGTTGTATTGGTCACTCTGCTTGCCATTCATATCTTGTTACACATAAAGATGGTATCGGCTTTTGTTACAAAGAAATGCCCGAACCATACACTACGGATATTGCTTTATGTTTTGTTATTGATGCTGTTAATGATGACAATAATGCCTTGGCTTTATTTATGTTATTAATTTAGAACAAGCCAACTTATTACTTTATGTGGTAGAATAGGTTGGCTTGTTTATTTATGAATATCCGATATGGTAGAACATTGGAATTTAGATTCAAGATCCTCCTCGAATTTCATACCAAGTTATTGAAGGCAATGGCAGTATACGACATTATTTCTTATATTCAGGCAGTTACGATTCCTTTCAATCCGCAATCTCAAACCGCACAAGCATAGAGTATTTCTTTTTAATTGTACGGAAACTATCAAATGAAACGACACTGGAGGACAGCACGTTACTCTGTGAGAAAGGAAGGCTGCTACCTGCTTCGTCTTCTACAATACGTATTACCGGTCCCAATTTTTTACCCAATGCCTCCACCAGATAGGACGCTTTCCTCTGCGCCGCTTTCAAGGCCGCGATTTTTCCTTTTTGATGGTAGGACAACATGTCCTTGTTTTCCAGTTCACCGATGCGCATGGTATGGATACCTTTGGTATCCATACGTTTGAGGATTTCATCAATCTGTTTGAAATCCAGTAACGTAATATCGAAGGTCTTGGCCACCAGAAAGTCCTGCCCTTGCTTACGCCAATAATCACCGATCTCCTGCGTACGGACGGCATTCGGAGAGATACCCGCGTCATGCAGCACTTCCCGCAGTCCCTGTTCGATCCGGTCCAAAGAGATCTTTGTACGATATTCCTCCGGTTTGGACCTGCCATCAAACTCCTCCTCGAAGTATTCACGGATTTCGATAATGTAGTGAATCCTGTCCGGCACGATCTCAATCTCGGATGTCCCGGTCACTTCAATGTAGCGTCCGTCTGCCTGCGCCTGCACCTGTGACAGGCCGGCTAGCGGCAGGAGCATTGCCAATAATAATAGTCTTGTTATCATAAGCGGTTGTATTTATTTTACTTCAAATTCCGTATCCATATAAATTTCGAGTTGCAGTCCTATTCGGTATTTTCCTGAAAGTAACCTGCCTGCTTGGAATCGTTTCTTGTCGTTTCTGTCTGTTATCCGGTTGACATCCCATGAGACAGGAATGGTAAACAGTATCGCTTCTCCACCTTTCAAACGGGCACGGCTTTTCATATAATTCGCTTCTCCTACCCAACCGGAACGGGCAAAGGGATGTACCATATATCGCTCGTCTGTACTTATACTAGGGAAAAAGACCGGTTGTACCTCCAGGTTTGTATGGTTTTCAAATAAAATACGTATGGAATCATTATTGGATGGTAATACCTTGAAAGCAAAGGCACCGTCCATTTCCGTCTCCTTTATGGAAACAATACTTTTACCTGTCAGATTGCAATAGGTATGGATGTTGGCAAACACATAAAAATTAGCCTGGTACCTGTTGGGCTTTAACGGATATTTAAACTCGGACATACGGATATGTTCGGGTAGCGTATCGCCTTTGGATAAATCTCTTCCTCCAATGGCGAATACAAGATTGTCTATAAAGGGGAAACCGAGCCATTTGCCATTTACCATCTGTTTGAGATTATGATATTCAAGCTCGGCTGTAGGGCCATCCATATTGATTATATCAAGCACAATCTCTTTTGTCCGAGGAGAATATACTGGTTGTCGTGTCCTGATTTTGTAGGCGTCCGCATGGGTGATGGTGACAGCGGGAAGCCTTTGTATGCGGATGCGGCTCTCATACTTTTCTATTTCCGACAGTGACAGCGGAAAATCGATATCCTGCGCTTGCAATTTGGGTAACAAGCAGAATAAATAAACTGATAACAAGTACGCTATTTTTTTCATACGTTTTGACTTTAAGGTTGTACAAACTTACATCTTCTGTTTATATATCTCCATTCTTCACTATCCCAATAATGTTTTTCGCCGTCAGACCCGGATACGACTTTTTGTTTTCCCGTAAATGTAACCTTAGCCTTTCCTCCCTCAAAAGGGTATGCAAACTTGAATTGGGGAGTAATGATTATGTGTCCCGACGAATCGGCAAAACCCATCAGGCCTTTCTCATCCATGATTCGGAACAACCCTTCCTTGACATAATCAGGTCCGTTATCACATTCGACTACATAAAAAAGTTTCTTGCCTGCATCGTTAATGCAGACTATCCTGGCATCTCTTGGCTTGTCTTCGTATACAAAGCCTATACCTTTGATGGTATCGGTTTGACAGAATTTATATCTGCCGTATGGCACAATGGTATCTCCACGCTCATTTAGATAACAGACCGGAACACCCGCTTCCAAACGAGGTTCAGGGGTATGGGCAATCAAGGTGGCATCATATCTCATCAAGACGGGTTGGTCGCAGGTGGAATAACCGGTAATAACCACATCCGCCTTCGGAAGGAGTGGCATGGTATCCAGTCTGTATTGAATGCATAGCGTATCCTTTCCAGGGCATAAGACAGTAGGTTCATTTCTAAACGATTGTAAAACATCCAGTACTGATTTTCGAAATGAACGGGGCGTTTTACCAAGAATAGTGGCCGTGGTGATGTAACCATCCTGATTCACTTCGTAAGCAACTCGCAAGACACAGCCTTTGTTCTTCTTCTGCCAGACTATCGGGTATTTACATCGTCGGCTCAATGTCTTGATAAGCCAGCTTTCATCCCGTAGCTCATCCAATGATTTATCCAGTCCGAAGATGCCGGGAGGTACTTCCTCGCGCCATGTTTTCCCGTATTTTTTATCCAGATAGCGGAACACTTCCCGGTTGTAGGCTGTCAACAGACGATTGGGCGTGTTTAAATAGCAATCCATCTTTCCGTTTTCTTTCAGGGGATAATAGCTATAATATTTTACTCCATACTTTTTCCAAAAGATATGTTCCCGTACTTTTTTGTCTTGTTCAATGGGTATGACCAGTTTTAGATTCGGGTGCCCTTTATTGATATATTCACGTGACAATTTCGGTGAACATACATATTCTTCGATATAGTCATAAGGCAATGTCAATACCAGTTGTAAGGTGTCCGTGCATGTTGTTCCGGACACGGTGACGAGTGTGTCACAAGGATTCAAGCCAATAAATTCTGCCCGCAAAAGACATTGTCCTTTTTTTAAATGTTTTATTCTGAAAGTTCCTGTAGAATCAGTCAGCCAACCTTGAAAAGGCAATCCCTCTACTCTCAGATTGGAACCGGTCAACGGCCTTTTTATAACATCATAGGGCGGAATCTGTCGCACTTCTTCCCCATAAACTTTACCTATAATGGAATATCCGGTTGTATCGTTATCTGCTTTGGATGGTAAATCATTTTTCTCCCAAATACCTAATACGCAGTTTAGAGGTTCCATGGTATATTTCCCGTTGATGAATAGTCTCTCCCATGGATAAATACTTTTCAGTGTCTCTTTGAAAGCTTTCACTAATGGGTGGTTCCGGTCTTCAATGTTTTCTCCTTTGGGACGTATGAACAAAGTTCGGACATCAAAGTCCAGGAGATGGCCATCCGGGGTACATTGGATATTACGTATACTGAATATCAGCCGCTGTCCTTTGTACTTCGGAAAACGATGCCAGGGGAACCGCCGGATGATTTCATCTTGTGATTCTAAAATCTTTATTCCAGGTTGTTTGAAATTATGGTATGTCCGTACACTTTGTATCCTGCCTTGCCTGAGTAGAATTACCTGTTCGGCTTCCATATTACGGTCGAAACCGGAGTGGACATAATGTACCAAATCACCTTTGCCGGCCCGTAGTTCACCGCTGAACCAGCGGGCAGGAATCCTTCCGTTCTCATAATAAGAGGCAAAAAGTGTTTTCAGAGCGTCTGTGTGGTAAATCAAAGTGGAATCTTTCCGACTTGCCTTGTCATATACGCATATTTCCATACGTTGCAGGTAAAGACAGCTGTCCTCTATTTTCCAAAAGGCCGTATAACCATCCCAGTTGGCGGTTGACATACAATGATTTTCCGGAAGAAAGTCCCTTAACCGTGTATATAGGGCGGAATCCTTGTCTATTGGTCTGGCCATCAGCCACCATTGCTCACCATTGATGTAAATGACATCACAAGACTGTCCCGTCGCCTTTATATACAAAGAGACGAATAGAAACAAGATTACGATAGAATATCTCTTTATACGCATGGATCTGTTTTACTTAATTGTCACACTATCCTTTTCAGAAATACAAAAAAGAACACTCTTTTTGTATTCTTCTTAGACAAAAATGTGGTTGTAAGCACTCATTTCTAAAACTCCAATACGCTTCTTGCTCAATTCTATATATCAGCCCTTTACTGAAGCAATTTTCAGTAAAGGGCTGATATTGTTTTATTATAGAATAAATTAAAAACGATAAGCGAATCCCAAATTGAATACAGCCTGATCAAAATCACTGACCAGTTGGTAGCGTAACTCGAAATTCATAATCCAACTACTTGTCAATGCGAAGTCGGCTCCACCACCGATATTCACTCCTACCCTGCATTCGTTATGATTGTCATCATCTTTGTCTATATGAATATGGTCTCCGTCCACATCAATATCAAAACCATCTCCTAGGTCAAACATCCAATTAGAAAATGTAAAACCGAATAGGGGATATAACTTTACGCTTCTGCCTACGGGACATAAATAATGGAGATTCATATTTATGTCCAACATACTAACATTGTCGTTTTCTATAAAGTAATTCAAAGACGGCTCAAGACGTATGGGGTTGGTTATATTGTATTGATATTTCAACCCAAGGCCAATACTCTCAATTTCCGTCCCATAACTCAGTCCGAATCCAATAGCTTGTCTACCTTTTTGAGCATAAACGCCACTCAACATAACAAACAACAATCCTAAAAAAATTAAAATCTTTCTCATTTCAATATATTTTTATACTTAATAAATGTTAATCATCATTCCAGTCATCGTCGTCATCATCATCCCACCTATAATGTTTGTTGTGTTTATGCTTCTTGTGTTTTTTATAATGTTTGTGATGATGTTTTCGGTGATGGTCACAGTATGAACAATAATGTTCATGCCAACAATTACTATGATAATTTACCCTGTCATAGAAAGGATTGTAATATACCGATCCCGGCCTTATACCTATCTCTATCAAAACACGATCCCAGCCGTGCCTATGGTAACGTTTATAATAATCACATACATCACGCATGTGCCTGCCAGATGTTTTGGCTATTTCAAGGGCCAAACCTACATTCCCCCAATCTCTTCCACATTGCCTATAATAATCATCCAATAGATTGTTGGGGGTATTATATTCTATACACAAACGTTTTCGGTAATCCGAAAGTTCCACAGAGGCATATTTATTTGCCCTGCCAATAAACAATGATAGCCTATCTTGCGCAAACATGGAACAAGAAATAGCTATGAGCAATAGCAAAACTTTAAATTGTCTCATATTTTTACAAAGCTTTTTGTTGATAAATACGGTTATATTCGCAAACATAGGTATAAAAAAGACAAAAAGCAATTTTTGTCTAAAAATTATAGCAAAACTAGATTATTATGGTCATTTAGGACATTTGATGACATCTGGTGACATCTGATGACAGCACTGAATTACAGTACGTTATTCCATTTTACATTCGCTGTCGAATTCAAATTTATGTCTCACCTAAATGATTCGACAATGAAGAGAAGAATCCTTTTTTCTGTGATGTGTGCGGTTATTACCGCCAGTGTTTTTGCGCAGGGCCAAGGTCAGGGCCTTGCCGGTATCAACGCGGCGACCAGTCTCATGACCTCGTATTTCGATCCCGCCACTAAGTTGTGCTACGCCATCGGGGCCGTCCTGGGGTTGGTGGGCGGTATCAAGACCTACGGCAAGTTCTCCAGTGGCGATCCTGATACCTCGAAGACAGCCGCCAGCTGGTTTTTCGCATGTATCTTTCTGATCGTGGCCGCCACCATCCTGCGTTCCTTCTTCCTCTAGAGGCATGAAGTATCCGGTAAACAAAGGTGCGGGCAATCCCGTCGAGTTCAAGGGACTCAAGTCTCAATATCTGTTCGTTTTCGCCGGCGGACTTGTGATGGTGCTCCTTGCGGTGGTTATCCTCTATCTGGTGGGTGTGGACCAATGGATATGCATCTCCTTCGGGAGCATATCCGGTGGCCTACTGGTATGGATGACTTTTCGGTTAAACGCCCGCTACGGTGAACACGGACTGATGAAGCTGCTGGCCGAAAAACGCCATCCGCGCTACCTAATTCACCGCAAGAGAGTCTTCAGATTATTCACGAAAAGAAAAAAACAAAAATCATGAGAAATGTTTTAAAGGCGGAAACGCTAGAACGCAGATTCCCCCTTCTCTCAGTAGAGAACGGCTGCATTGTGAGCAAGGACGCCGACCTGACCGTGGCTTTCGAGGTGGAGCTGCCCGAGTTGTACACGGTGACGGAGGACGAGTATGAGACTATGCACTCTTCCTGGATAAAGGCCATGAAGGTGCTGCCGGAGCATAGCATCGTCTGTAAGCAGGACTGGTTCATCCAAGAAACATACCGTTCTAAAAGTGATGGTGAGGAACAAAGCTTTCTTACACGCAGCTATGAACTACATTTCAATGAAAGACCGTACCTAAACCACAGATGCTACCTGTTCCTGACAAAGACGACCCGAGAGCGTAGCCGCCAACGGAGCGATTTCAGCACCCTCTGCCGGGGATTCCTGCTGCCCAGGGAGATAACCGACAAAGACACGGCTGCCCGTTTTCTGGAGTCGGTGGAACAGTTCGAACGCATCATGAACGATTCCGGGCATATAAGGCTGCGGCGTCTGGAAACGGACGAGATTACTGGCACGAAGGAACGTCCCGGACTGGTGGAGAAATACCTCTCGCTCTCGCTGGAGGATGAGAGTGCCGTATTGCAAGACATCTGCCTCAAGCCCGGACGGATGCGTATCGGAGACAAGCGGCTTTGCCTGCATACCCTCTCGGATACGGAGGACCTGCCCGGCAAGCTCTCCACCGACATGCGTTACGAGAGGATGTCCACGGACCGCAGCGACTGCCGCCTCTCCTTCGCGGCGCCGGTGGGACTGCTGCTGCCGTGCAACCACATCTATTCACAGTACGTGTTCATTGACAACGCACAGGAAATCCTGCAGATGATGGAGAAGAACTCACGTAACATGCTCTCGCTGTCAAGATACAGCCGGAGCAACGCCGTAAACCAGGAATGGACGGAAATGTATCTGGACGAGGCACATACCAAAGGGCTGCTTCCCGTCAGATGCCATTGCAACGTCATCGCCTGGGCCGAGGACGCGGATGAGTTCCGTCGCGTCAGGAACGACACGGGCAGCCAGCTGGCCATGATGGAATGCACGCCAAGGTATAACACTATCGACATGCCGGTCCTCTATTGGGCGGGTATTCCCGGCAACGCAGGTGATTTTCCAGCCGAGGAGTCGTTTTACACCTTCCTGGAACAGGCGGTATGCCTCTTTTCCGGAGAGACCAATTACAGAAACTCACCCAGTCCTTTCGGTATCCGTATGGCGGACCGTCAGAACGGGATTCCGGTACATGTGGACATTTCCGACCTTCCCATGAAACGGGGAATCATCACCAACAGGAACAAGTTCATCCTCGGTCCTTCAGGCAGCGGGAAGTCCTTCTTCACCAACCATCTGGTCCGGCAATATTACGAGCAGGGCACACATATCCTGCTGGTAGATACGGGCAACAGCTATCAGGGATTGTGCCGCATGATTCACGACCGCACCCGTGGGGAGGACGGGATCTACATTACGTACGAGGAGGACAACCCGATAGCCTTCAATCCGTTCTATACGGATTGCGGACTGTTTGACGTGGAGAAACGGGAAAGCATCAAGACATTGATCCTGACCTTGTGGAAACGGGAGGACGAGGCACCGAAACGTTCGGAGGAGGTGGCCCTTTCCGGGGCGGTGAACGCCTATATCCGGATGATTTCGGAGAACCAGGGTATCAAACCGGATTTCAACGGTTTCTACGAGTTTGTCGCCGATGACTACAGGAGAATGATTGAGGAGAAAAAGGTGCGTGAGAAGGATTTTGACATTGACGGTTTCCTGAACGTGCTGGCACCTTTTTACAAGGGCGGAGACTATGACTTCCTGCTGAATTCCGACAAGGAGCTGGACCTGACAGGCAAACGGTTCATCGTGTTCGAGCTGGACAACATCAGTGGCAACAAGGTACTGCTTCCCGTGGTGACGCTGATCATCATGGAGACCTTCATCGCCAAGATGCGCAGGCTCAAGGGGATCCGCAAGATGATTTTAATAGAGGAATGTTGGAAGGCCCTGATGTCCGCCAATATGAGTGAGTACATCAAATACCTTTTCAAGACGGTCAGAAAGTATTTCGGCGAGGCCGTAGTGGTAACCCAGGAGGTGGATGACATCATCAGTTCCCCTATCGTGAAGGAGGCCATCATCAACAATTCCGACTGTAAAATCCTGCTTGACCAACGAAAATACATGAACAAGTTCGAGCACATCCAGCGGCTTCTCGGCCTGACAGAGAAAGAAAAAGGGCAGATACTCTCCATCAACCAGGCGAACCATCCCGGGCGGTTCTACCGGGAAGTGTGGATCGGGCTTGGCGGAACCCACTCGGCAGTATATGCCACGGAAGTGAGCGGGGAGGAATATTACACGTTCACGACCGAGGAGTCCGAAAAGATGGAAGTACAGCGGCTGGCAGAAAGATTGGATGGCAACCTGGAACTTGCCGTCCGCCATCTGGCAGAGAAAATGCGAGAGGAACAAGGACAAAGATCAACCCTAAAATGAAAACGATTATGAGAAACAAACCCCTTATGAGACTGGCGGTATGCCTGATCGGCATGGCCGCCCTGGTATTGCAAAGTTGTGCGGACGGTGGTACCGACCGTGACAGACTCTGCGGATCGTGGACCAGTGTGGACGGCAAACCGGACGTGTTGGTATATAAGGAAGGAGAGGCCTACAAGGTGACGGTATTCGCCCGTAGTGGCAAGACACGCCGCCTCAGGCCGCAGACCTACCTGTTGGTGGAAGAGAACGGCAACCTCTTTATCAATACGGGGTACCGTATCGATGTATCCTACAACGAGGAGACGGATATCCTGACTTTCTCACCCAACGGGGATTATGTACGGAAGGAGGAACGCCCATGAGAGCGAGGACATTCCTGATCGGGATAATGCTTGTGCTGGGCGGGAACATGGCCCGGGCGCAATGGGTGGTGACCGATCCCGGAAATCTGGCCCAAAGTATCATCAACATGTCGGACAACATCGCCCATACCTCCAAGACGGCGGTCAATACGGCCGACAATTTTGCGGAGACGGTAAAGATCTACGAGCAGGCCAAGAAGTACTACGACCAGTTAAAGGCGGTGAACAACCTGATACAGGACGCCCGCAAGGTGCGTGACATCATCCTGATGGTAGGCGATGTGTCCGACATCTATGTGACGAACTTCAAAAAGATGATGAACGACGACAACTTCTCGTCCCGCGAGCTGGACGCCATCGCCTTCGGTTACACCCGCCTGCTGGAGGAGAGCAACGACGTGTTGCAGGACCTCAAACAGGTCATCAACGTGAGCACGCTCTCCATGACCGACAAGGACCGTATGGATGTGGTGGACAACTGTTATTACGAAATGCGCCGTTACCGCAATCTGGTGAGCTATTATACTAACAAGAACATAGCCGTGAGCTATCTCCGTGCCAGGAAAAAGAACGATATGGAACGTGTGATGCGGCTCTATGGAAATGAAACCTCCAAATACTGGTAGCCCATGGTACCTTTGACGATAGATTTTGCCAACCTGCATACCATACTGGGAACCCTGTATGAAGATATGCTCCCCCTCTGCAAGGACATGATGGACGTGGGCAAGGGGCTTGCCGGGCTGGGCGCCCTCTTTTATGTCGCCGTACGCATATGGCAGTCGATGGCACGTGCCGAGCCGATAGACGTGTATCCCCTGCTGCGCCCCTTCGCTATCGGCATCTGTATCCTGCTTTTTCCCACACTGGTACTTGGCACGCTGAACACCGTGCTCAGTCCTATTGTGCAGGGTACGCACAAGATGCTTGAGGGGCAGACGCTGGACATGGAGCGATACAGGGCGCAGAAGGAGGAGCTGGAAAAGGAGGCCATGCTGCGGAATCCTGAAACCGCCTATCTGGTGAGTGACGAGGAGTTCGACCGGCAGCTAGACGAGTTAGGCTGGTCAACCGTGGATACCGCCTCCCGGCTGGGTATGTACGTGGAGGTGGGCATGTATAACCTGGAGAAGAAGATCCGTGACACGTTCCGCAGCCTGCTGGAACTGATATTCGCCGCGGCGTCGCTGCTGATAGATACCGTGAGGACCTTTTTTCTGGTCGTGCTCTCCATTCTGGGACCGGTAGCGTTCGCCTTCAGCGTATGGGACGGTTTCCAGTCCACACTCGGACAGTGGTTCACGAGGTATATCTCCGTCTATCTGTGGCTTCCGGTCAGCGATCTGTTCAGCACCCTGCTCGCCAAACTCCAGGTGCTGATGCTCCAGAACGACATCCAGGAATTGCAGAACAATCCTGACTACTCGATAGACAACTCGAACAGTGTCTATATCATCTTTATGCTTATCGGGATTATCGGGTATTTTACCGTTCCGACGGTGGCGGGCTGGATCGTGCAGGCGGGAGGAGCCGGGAATTTCAGCCGCAACCTGAACCGTACCGCCACGAAAACCGGCAGCTTTGCGGCAGGAGTGGGCGGTGCCGTATTGGGAAATATCGGAGGACGGTTGAGAGGCAAATAAGCCTTGCCGGAAATATTTGTTTATTCATTCAAACCAATCATTCGAGAAATGGAATTCAAGTCTTTGACCAACATTGAGAGCAGCTTCCGCCGCATCCGTATGATGGCGGCCGTTTTTATCTGCTGCTGCACTCTTGTCACCGGCTACGCGCTTTGGAGCTCGTACCGCTTCGCCGAAAGGCAGCGTGAGAAAATCTATGTACTGGACGGGGGTAAGTCGCTGATGATGGCCCTTTCGCAGGATCTTTCGCAAAACCGTCCTGCCGAGGCGAGGGAACACGTAAGACGCTTTCACGAGCTGTTCTTCTCGCTCTCTCCACAGAAAGAGGCCATCAGCCACAACATCGACCGTGCCCTGCAACTGGCGGACAAGAGCGCCTACCACTATTATGTGGATTTTGCCGAGAAGGGATATTACAACCGCCTGATATCGGGCAACATCAATCAGGTGGTGCATGTGGACAGCGTGGTGTGTGATTTTGCCCGTTACCCTTACAAGGCGAGGACGTATGCCCGTCAGATGATAATTCGTGAGAGCAACGTGACCGAGCGCAGTTTGGTCACCACCTGCTCACTTCAGAATACGGGACGTTCGGACGACAATCCGAATGGGTTCATCATCGAACAGTTTACCATTCTAGAGAACAGGGATATCAGAAGCACGGAACGATGAGAAAAGAAAAAAAACACCTGAGACGTATGGACTGCTGTATCCGGCTGTTCTGCCACCGCCTGACAAGGAAACAACGGAAGATCGTGACAACCACGGCATTCCTCTTGTTTCTGACGGCCTGCCTCCATGCCATCCTCGCCTCGCTATCCGGCTTGGGAGAGCTTGGGGGAAAGATGAAAATAGAATATGTCCGGCCGCTTGACTTGCGACCGGAAAAAAGTACAATCAATTTAAACACCCCATCCGATGAAAATAGATATCCAGAAGATTAAAAAACAGCTGGGATTCCCAAGCGACCGGCCGTTGACTCTCCAAGAGAAGCGCCGGTATATGAAGTTCGCCGTCTATCCGCTCTTCTTCCTGATATTCGCGGGGATTGTCCTGTTGATATACAGTCCGACCGAAAAGGAAAAAGCGGAGGCGGAGAAAGAGAGGGGATTCAATACCGAGATCCCGTCTCCCGAAGAGAGCCGTATGGAAGGCAACAAGGTCAGCGCCTACGAGCGGGAAGCCTTGTCGAAGAAAGAGAGAGGACGGAAAGACACTTTCCTGGAAATGTCGGAACTGTTCAACCGGAACAAGGACCGGAAAGACACCGTACCGTCAGTGGACAGCGGAGTGAACCTTGAACTGCCGTCCGTACCGGAAACCGTACAGACGCATAATCCGGTACGTTCCTCCACCTCTGCCTACCATGACATGAACCGCTCGCTTACGACCATTTACACGCCACGGGAAACCTCCCGGGAGGAGGAACTGCTCCGGCGTATCGAGGAACTGGAAAAAAGACAGAACATGGAACCGTCCCAGGAACAGTCATTGGAGGAAAAAATGGCCCTGATGGAAAAGTCATACGAACTGGCGGCCCGGTACAACGGCAAACAGACACCGTCCGTTATCCCTACGGATGACCGGAAAGACAGGACATCGGTCAAGCCGGTCAAGCGGATACGACAAGAAGTGGTATCTTCCCTTGCGCAACCGGTGAATGACGGGGACTTCATAGCCGGAGTGTCCGAAGAAAGGAACACCGGTTTCCATACGCCGGTGGGCAGGACACCGGTATCGGACCGTAATACCATTGCCGCCTGTGTGCACGGCACGCAGACCGTATCGGACGGACAAGCCCTGCGTGTCCGCCTGCTGGAAGCGATGGCAGTGGACGACCGCCTCATACCCAAAGGAACGGTATTGACAGGCGGAACACGGATCCAGGGAGAACGCATGGATATTGTCATCACCAATGTGGAATATCAAGGAACCGTCATTCCGGTGGAACTGGAAGTGTATGATGCGGACGGTCAGCAAGGAATATTGATACCCAACTCACTGGAGTATGATGCCGTGCGTGAAATAGCGGCGGGCATGGGCGGTTCGATGGGAAGCAGCATCAGCATCTCCACCGACGCGGGAGCGCAGATAGCCTCGGATCTGGGTAAAGGTGTCATACAGGGCGTGTCACAGTACATCACCAAGAAGATGCGCACGGTCAAGGTCACGCTGAAAGCCGGACACAGGCTGCTGCTTCACTCTCCGAAACAATGAAACGGTATACAGACGAGAAAACAGAAACCAATTATTCAACAAACAACCAACAATAATCGGACATGAGAAAGATTCTGATGATGTTTGCCCTACTGACGGGCTTCATGGCTGCGTATGCGCAGCAGAGTGGCGGAGATTATTTCGAGGGGCTGAGCCGCAAGATAGGCTTCAGCCGGATGATACCTCCGCATGGTCTGGAAATCACTTACGACAAGACCGTACACGTGATTTTCCCCTCTCCCATCAAGTATGTGGATCTCGGTTCCACCAACCTGATTGCCGGCAAGGCGGACGGCGCGGAAAATGTGATCCGTGTGAAAGCGGCCAGAAAGCATTTTCGTAATGAGACGAATATGAGCGTGATCACGGAAGACGGAAATTTTTACACCTTCAATGTCAAGTATGCCGATGAACCGTTGCTGCTTAATGTGGAGATGTGTGATTTTATTCATGACGGGGAGACGGTGAACCGCCCGAACAACGCGATGGAAATTTATTTGCAGGAGCTGGGCAGTGAGTCACCGCGTCTGGTACGTCTGATCATGAAATCCGTACACAAGCAGGACAAGCACTGGATCAAACACATCGGCTGCAAGCGCTTCGGGGTACGGTTCCTGCTCAAAGGACTTTATACGCATGGAGACCTGCTCTATTTCCATACCGAGGTGAGAAATGCCACCCATGTGCCGTTTGACGTGGATTTCGTGACTTTCAAGATAGTGGACAAGAAGATAGTGAGGCGTACCGCCATGCAGGAACAGGTGATTTATCCGCTGCGTGCGTTCAACTATGTCATTCGTGTGGAGGGAAAGAAGGACGAGCGTACCGTGTTTGCCCTGCCCAAGTTCACCATTCCCGACGATAAGAAACTGGTAGTGGAAATGTATGAGAAACAAGGCGGCCGTCATCAGATCTTTGAGGTGGACAACGAGGATCTGGTGCGTGCGGAAACTATCAATGAGCTGCAAGTGCGATGAAGAGGTATTTATATATCACCTTTGCGCTGCTGGTACTTCTGGCAGGGCAGGCGGGAGCACAACGCCGTCTTCCAAAAATGAAGGGCGTCAGTCTCACGGCAGGAATGACGGACGGCTTTTACTGCAAGGCGAATAAGCCGGATGCCGGTTTCTCTTTCGGGCTGGCGGTTTCCACTTATGCAAAAAAGAGAAACCAGTGGGTGCTGGGCGGTGAGGTACTGAAGCGCAATACGCCTTATCGTGACGGTTCTATCCCTTTAGTGCAATATACCGGTGAAGGCGGATATTATTATAATATCTTTTCCTCCCCTAATAAAACGGTATTCTTAAGCATTGGCGGTTCGGCGATGCTGGGCTATGAATCGGTGAACGGGGGGAAAAGACTGCTGTATGACGGTGCCACGCTGGGACAATGCGAATCCTTTATCTATGGTGGTGCGATAACGTTGGAGGCAGAGACCTACCTGTCTGACCGTTTAGTGCTGCTGCTCCGGCTTCGTGAACGCATCCTTTGGGGCAGCGCTTCCACGCATGCCCACTTCCAGTATGGAATCGGTATCAAATACATTCTCTAATTTTTAAACCCATATACCCATGAAAAGAAAAATCGTTGACTTTATGACGTTTATATGCTGCCTGGCAGTTTCCTGTCTTTCTCTTGCTTCTTGTGACAGCGAACTGGACGTTCAGCAGGAATACCCGTTTACGGTGGAGTCGATGCCGGTAGTCGGTAAGATCGCTGATGGTGAGACGGTGGAAATCCGTCTGGAAATTAAAGCGGAGGGAAATTTCTCCGGAACAGTCTATACATTGAGATATTTCCAACCGGACGGTAAAGGCAGCTTAAAGATGGAGGACGGTACGGTGTTGAAACCCAATGACCGCTACCTGTTAAATGAACTGAGGTTCCGGTTGTACTATACCTCGCAGAGTGCGGATGCGTCACAGACCATCGACCTTTATTTTGAGGATAACTGGGGGAATTTGCAGAGGTTGAGTTATGACTTCAACGCGGATGACACCCCTCTGGCTGAAAAGGATGATACGCATGGAAAGGAGGTACAACCATGACATACCTGTATTTGTACATACCGGGAATGGCCCATGAGGTACAGCTGTCGGAATCGGCCGACCGGATTCCCAATATGGGGGACCGGCTCGAAATTGACGCGGTACGGCTCGACAAGTCCTCCCGCAACCTGTTGGAAACGACACCGGCCTGTCACTGCTTTGAAAAGAATGCGGAAACGGAACGGCAGTCCCTCGCGGAATACCTGGCGGAAAGTGTGGTGACCGTAACGGGAAGAAGGTGGAGCTACGGGGATGGACATACGTATTGCACGTTGGATGTGGAGGTAAGGAATTGAACGGAATGAGGAAACTTTTGTTTATTCTGATGGTACTGCCGTTCACTTTGAATGTTCGTGCCGAAGATCCGCCCTCCATGCTGGAAAAGGCGGTTTCCAACATCAAACGGTGGGAAGGCTGGCATCGGGGGAAAATGCCTTACATCGGTTTTGGACACCGCCTGCTCCCCCATGAGAAGCTGACCGAGAACCTGAGCGAGGCGCAGGCGGACTCACTTTTGAGATGCGACCTTGAACGGTGCCTGAAGGTATTCCGTAAATATGGAAAAGACTCGCTTCTTTTAAGTCTGTTAGGTTTTAATGTGGGCTGTTACCGTCTGATTGGAAACGGGAAGATACCCAAAAGCAGACTGATTCAAAAACTGGAAAGTGGCGACCGGGATATTTACAGGGAATATATATCGTTCCGCTGTTATCAGGGGAAAGTCATTCCAAGCATAGAGAGGAGAAGAAAAGAGGAGTTTGAACTGTTCTATATACCTTAGATTGAAATTATGCAAAGCCGTGAACGGATGCTGGCCATCGTCGTTCACGGCTTTAGTCTTAGCCACTCTTAATTTATCTTTACCCGGTTCATCAGCTGTCCCGAAATTTCATGCAGTTCCCGGCAGCGTTCCGGCTGCTGTTCCCTTGCAAAGGCGGTGATTCCCTGTGTCAGTTTCCATAGCGTGGCCCCGCCTGTAACTCCGTCGTCAGGATTGTTGTTCATTAGCAGTTTCTCGACCTCACGTCCCTCGTTTTTCAACAAGGCACCTTTCTGCACCAGATTCTTCAGTTCCTTGTCGAAATCCACGTCTATTTCCGATGCTCCTTGAATTTCGATGGCCTTCTGCATGATGGTGTCTTTGCTGTACAGTCCTTTGGTCAGGTCGGAAACAGCCGATACAGTGGTCTGCGTGTCCAGTTCGTAGGTCTTTTGGGAGAGGGACAGGGATTCCGGCAGTCGGCCTCCAAGGTGTATTTGCCGCATGACGGACTCCCTGACCATCCCGTTCAGGCACGCCCCGTTGAGCAGGAACGACCGCATATCGACCGATCCGTTGCCATAGTCGGATGTGGAGAAGCGTGCTCCTGCGAAGATGATGACCGTTCCGTTCTTACGGGTGGGTATCTCTATCGGAGTGGGCAGGATTGTCTCACACCATACTTTCGTGTCGTTCATATAGGCATCGGACACGACCGCTCCCTGTCCTCCCGCCTCACGGATGAAAGCGGTCAGGATATCCACTGAGTTCAGCCGACGGTAGGAGTCCGACAATACGCCCCGGACTTCCATTCCTACCGCCCGTATCAGTACCCGTGTACGCTCGGTCCATCCCGAATGCTCGTTCAGGATGGTGGCGCACAACTGTTTCTGCCAAACATCCCCGGCGGAAAGCTCGCGCAGGTATTTGGCGGGAATGCCCATCTTCTCCGAAATCTGGCTTATGGCGTTGCCGTGCAGGTTGAAGTTCCCTTCGGGCATTGCCATCTGTACCCTTCCTTCCGCTTTGAAAGAGATAACGGGGCGTTCCTTGCTACGTTGGCTTACCCCGATGGGAGCGATGAAATCCTGCGCGATCCGTCCCTCACTGAGCAGACGGTTGATGGTGTCCATGACATCCCCCTGCCTGTCCTCTATCATTCTCCGTACCTTGTTGATGACTACCTGGTTGAGTCCCTGCTGTTTCTGTACCGGTGCAGTGGCCGGCATGACTGTTGCTTCCATATTTTTTGTTTTTAAAGTTGATAAATTACAATTTGTTCTTATGGCTTGTCTTGCTTGTTTTAGTAAATTCAGATCTGTACTCTTTTGACAGACGGATATAATCCTTTTCGCTATATCCGGCCGGTCCGAACAGTTCATAATATCCGGGGAAGGGCTTTCTTTCCGTTTCCGGTATATGCGTGCTGGTTTCCTTATGGCAACAGATGATGTGCCGGACAAACCTGTAGCACTTGCAAAGATCCGCCAGGATGGTGTACTCGTTGTCCGTATGAGGTTCATAATATCCGCAGGAGAGATTGACGCAGGATACTTCCAGCCCGTTCCTTTTCAATGCCGCCACATCCGTAGCTAGCCCCTGTGCAGGCTTGTAGCCGTACCTCCGGAAATCGATAGCTGAAATGAAGTCATTGGAGCAGAGCTTCATTCCGTTGATTTGTGTTACCATATCCCCGTTCCCTTTCCGGTCACACTGGATGACGAAACGGCAATCGGAAAAGAAGGACATATCGGCATGGCCGCTGCCTATGCATCCTACCTCCTCCTGTACGAAGAAGGCGCATTTCACCGCCTTGAAATCCTCCAGGCATTTCAGGCAGATCCAGATGCCGTTCTTGTCATCCGCGCCGATTCCGGTCATCCGTTTACGCTTGTGATCATAACCGACAATCATCGAGTCCGCCACAAGATGGGCCGCATAGGAGCCTGTCTTGCGCCGGTGTACCTCGTCCATGTGCGCCACGACACAGGGGTAGCTTTCCCGGTTGCCTTTGACCGCGTAGATGTTTCCGTACCGGTCTTGCCGGAAAGGAATCCCCATCCGCCTGAGTTCCCCGATGATGAACCCGGCTATCTTCCCCTCCTTACCGGAGGGGGAGGAGATGTTGTAAAGAGCCATTAATTTTTCCATGATACTGACTTTTTAGGAGATGAACAACTTTTCGATTTGCAGGTACCGTCTGAACTCCGGTACGGGACGTCCCTTCTTGAAGAGGAAGGACGGATATTTCTTTCCCTTGTATTCCACCGACGTGCCTTTCAATACTTTTCCGAATACGGTGGATATATAGAACATATCTTGACAATTCTTGCAGAATGCCATATCCGGAAAGGGATGTATCTTTCCGCATTTGGGACATACATATTTTCTCCTGTTTGCGCACCCTTCCGTGCTCCGGCAGGAGGCTATGCTTGTGTCGCCCTCCGTATTTCTAAGTTCCAGATTGCCTTCCGTCAGATGAAGACTGTAGAACGTGTCGAGGTAAGGCACCCCTTTCTTGTGCCACCTACAGGCGGGCACTTTCACCGTCAATGAAACCTGTATATTGTCTCCGACCGCCCATTCCTGCCCCTCAATGGGATTCAGTACGGTGAAATCCGTTGTATGTGTATAATCGTTGTATCTGCGTCGCAACAGGATGCCCGCCTCCTGCGCCTGCTTGCGGATCAGTTCGGCGACGAATGCGTGTGAGAAATAGATGCGGTCCAGCAGGGAGGCGGCAATCGGTGTATTTATTGATTTCCACAATGTTACCTCGTTCCATACAACAGCCCGTCCGAGTATGTTGTTGCTCTCGTCCCTTGCCACAAGGATTTTAGCGCCGGCGAAGTTGGTATAGAAGTCAGCGGCGTTGCGTGCCTTGTCCTCATATCTCATACAGGAACTGTGCAGGCTGGATGTGTCACTGTCGGCGATGGGGCTGTAGTTGCTTTCCAGATAGGCTTCCATGAAGTCGTTCATGCTTTCATGCAGCCTGACCGTGACTTTGCTGTCCAATGAGAGGGCGCTACAGAAATAATTGATTTCGTCGGGTGAGTACTTGGGCAGGTTCTTGAACAGTTCAACAAACGTGGAGGGTTCCAGAACTGTACGATTCTCCGGGAACCAGGGTGCCTGCGGGTTGTTCCGGTCCGGGAAACTGGGATGGGCCAGATCCTTGCTGCAGGCCGTGAACACGATCCGGATTTTCTTGAACGTGCCCGCTTCCGTCCGCTTGCGCTTGGTGGAGAAGCAGTTATAGGTACCGCGTATGATCTCTTCCACCGGTACGTTCTTTTTTACTTCCAAAAGGATGTCTTTGGCTATCACACTCCCGTTTTCCGCCGCATGCATCAGGCGGGATTTCAATTCATTGCTAACATTCAGTTTCATAATCATTCGGTTTATTGTTTATAAATTCTGCCATGTTTATATGGCAATTGTTTCTTGTCCGGCTGCATTTGGCGCAATTTCTCTTTCCGCTTTCTGAGCAGGTCAACGGACATGTTCCTGCTTGTCCGATATTCCTCCTTGCTCATCCGGCGAATGGTAGGAATGCCCGTCTGAGTCAGTGTATGGTTTACCATCCAGCCGTCCATGAAGTTTTCGGGGAAGAGGCTGTCATGGTGGATGACCTCACCTATGCAGCCATGTACGAGCATGTTGCAAACGGTCATCAGGCAACAGGTATGGTTGAGATCTTCTGCAACCAGATAATTACCCAGGTGGCGTACATGATATGCCAGCAGCAGCCTTCCGCATGTCGGGTCACAGATACGTTTTCCTGTCGCTGTCTCCCCCGAATCGGTACACAAGACCATCAGGTCGCAGATATCCGGCGGGGTAAAGAACTGTCCGTTCACCTGCCGACCGATTTTGGAAGATATTGCCATGAAGAGGTCACCGAACGCATCAAACCATCCGCCGGATTGCAATTCCCGCTGCATGAGCCGTATCCATCCGGTAAGCATCTCCATAAAATGCCTGTTCTGCTGCCGTTTGTATTTCCAGTCCATAAGGGGCGGTGCGCCGGGAGAGAACCCGTGAATGACATAACGCAGGAAATCGTTGAAAACGGATATCGGATCGTAGCCGTTCGAATAGGCGAAATCACAGATCGTTTTCTCAAGCGGACGTATCGCCTGCGGTGTGTTGTATGGTGCCATATTACTCTGATTTTTTATAGATTGTTACTATATGTCTTTTATGGTCAGTCTGTATCCTGACGGGAGAAATGCCAAGGAAAGAGAGATGGGTGTCCGCTTTCAGCATGTTCCATTCCCATGCGGGAAGTTCCTTCCATTCCATACGGTATGCCCAGAGTATGAACAGACCGGGACGGAATCCGTTGAAAAGCTTTCCGTGCAGAATCCCGACCAGCCGCTCCAGTTCTTCCTTCGAGTAAAGGGTAAATGCCTCATTCCGATAGACAAAGGCATCAGCCGGTTCAATATCCGGCTGACACTCGATGATGTATCTCGTCCATTCTTTTGTGGTGTACTTTCCGTACAGAGGATCGGGTTCCGTGTATTTCCAAGCCCTGACGAATGTGTGGAAGAGGACGGCACCGTTCTTGTGCCTTCCGGTATGCCCCCACATCCGGAACTGTTTGCTGCGTATGCCATCGGGAAGCAGCAATTCCGGACTGGTTATAACCCAAGGGCCTCCTTCCGTATTGTAACCGGTACACTTTTCATTTTCATGGCAGAAAGGTGTCTGTGGGAGAAGGCAAATATGGACTTCCCGGTCATCGCCCCTTTCAATGTGTGCCTGCGGATAATAGTCACCGCCACGGGTGATATAAGTGACGACATCTCCTGCGGTCGGTAAACTGACTCTTTCCCTGTCCTGCCGCATCCTTGAAATCAGCCGGTTCACCTTCTCCACATCACACTCCTTTATGGAGCAGGCACACCCTTCATGCCTGTTGAGCAGAGTCAGACTTTCCAGGTCATAAAAATTAGCGTACTTCATATTGAGATCGTTTTTGTTGGTACAATTTGACCTGACGGGCAACCATGTCGCAGAACTTCTGTCCGTTCTCCTTCTCACTTCTGAAATAGGCAATCATGTCCCAGAGATTCTGCTTGAAGCAGCCGGTCCATTTTTCGTAACAGTGACTTCCATAGATCTTTCCGAACGTTTCCTCGAAAAGTGCGTGAGTCAGCCCTTCATCCCCATGGTGGTTGTATTGCCAGAGAGAGACAAGCAGCAGCCGGTTATAATCCAGTGTTTCCATATCTGTTCTTTTTTAAGTAAAACATCGGCCTACATGGGTAGGCATTTTTATTTCTTGATGTCTTTTCAGTCTGTTTTCCGGGGATTGCGGCAAGGCTTGGCGAAAGAAAATACCGCAGCGAAGCGAGGATGATTTTCTTTCAGCCAACCCAGCCCCTGAAAGGGGCCGCCTTGCACAATCAGCCCGGAAAACGGCTATCTTTACAGCAAGAAATGAAAAAGCAGACCTCGGATTCTCTGTTCTGAAGTCTGCTTTTCGTCCATTGTCAAGTTTCATGTTTTTCAGGTATGTATCTGCCATCCGTGGAACGGCTGCAATGTTACGGCAAACGATCTGTCAGGTATTCCATGATAGAGCAGACCTCCTACGATACCTATTCTTCCATCAGCATAATGCTGGGTAAAGCCGAACGAGTATGGGGCATGGTCATAGTAGAGTGAAATCTCACTGGGATAGTCAGGATTCCCCTCCCAACTCTTCAACCGTTCCAAGCACTTTTGAAGTGAGGTGTCACCGATGGATTCGGCATAGCGCTTTACATTCTCGAAATGTTCTTCATTCAGGATTTTCATGATTCATTGTATTTTTATCTGTTAAACACGTCCGGCTCCGGGAGCCGGTATTTTTATTTCTCGCCTGCCTGACAGTCCCGTGGCCGTACCCGCAAGGTTTGGCGAAAGAAAATACCGCAGCGAAGCGAGGATGATTTTCTTTCAGCCAACCCCGAAGGGGCCTGACCTTGTACGGGTACACAGGACGCGGGACTATCTTTGCAGGGTGGGAAATAAAATATACGGTTGTTTTTTGTTGTGGGATTTTGTGTGGATTCCTTAGATAATCTTCCTGATTTGTTCGCCATTGCCGGACAAATGCTGTATTTTTGCAATTTCTAATTTCAGGATTATGGAAAACTATCTAAAGAAAGCGGCGGATGCTTTCCTTGTGGAGCGTCCGTATGGTATGCGTGTGGATTACAGGAAGAAAGGGTTCGTGCTGTTTAACCGCAACCTGAACGTATTGGGCAATGTGGAGCATGCCCGTCTGGAAGAGCTGCCTCTGGAGCGGTTCAATGTGGAGGAAATTCCGTTGGAGGGTGAAATTGTGGAAGAACATGCAGGATTTACCGATGTATTCTTCTACACCGATTTGACCAACCCTTATGCCGGATATGTGCTGAACCTACAAAAGCTTAAAGCCTATAACCAGTTTATGTTTCCGCTGGCAATGGCGCTGAACCGTGAGTTGTGAGGTCGGAAGATGGTAGCGGTAACAGCCGCATGGAACAAGCCGTTACCGTCCCGGATTTTATTGTTTGCCCTCTTTTTCTGTTATGAACGCAAGATAGGCGGGCACGGCCTTATGGCATCCGGTAAAGTTCGGTGTCCGGCGGCCCTTGATTTTCCGGAAACTGATGGTTCCGTTCCTGTCAATGCCTCTTACATGCCTGTTGAATGTCCCTTTGGTTCTGATATGGATGTCAAAACCGTCCCTTCCGGTGATTTCAAGGAACATTCCTCCCGTGATCCGTTCCCCGTCCAGGAATTTCTGTTTCTGTTCATCGAGCAGCAGCTGATGTTGCTCTTCCCGCACTCTGCGCTCTTCCGCCTCTTTCTCCTCCTGTTCCCTGCGTTTATGTTCCTGCTTCCTTTTGTATGCCTCACGGGCTTGCAGCAAGGGTGCGGTGTCGAGTCCGAGGGCATTGAACACACGGATGGAGATCAATCTGACGAAGGCTCCTCTTTCCGCACCCTGAAGCGTATCCGCAATCCAGTTCCTGCAATAGGCGGCGGCTTCCTCCCTGCGGCCTTCTCCTTTGAGGAACCGGCGTGAATACTGCCCGCTGGAAAAATAAACGTTTTCAATCCGGCAGACCACATGGAAACAGTCATCGTCCTCATTCCCATATTCGTTCTTTCTCGACAGGGAGAGATATACATTCTCTGCGTACGGCTCCAGTTCCATATAAGGAGCCACGACGGTATTCCCGTCAGACTTGTACTTGAATACTTTTGCTTTCATACTATCGTTCAGTTTGTTGGTTGTTGCATATTACATCTATAATCTCTTTTCCGCTTCTTTCACCCTTCAGGAAGGCAAGGAAGCGCCTCAAAAAGAGCCGGGCACAGTCAGTTCCCAGCTGGGAGCTTTCACTCTCTTTGGTAGCGCATACCGCAAAACGCCCCAGTCCGAAACTGTCCTGTTGCGGTACGATGTGGTAAGACAAGTCCTCGCTTGCGTTGATGTGCAACCCACGACGGAAAACATAGAAAGTTTTCGGGATTCTTCTGTCGGTATCGATTTCCATACGCTTGTAACCGTGATGTTCCAATAACCGGACCAGTTCCCTGTTTGTCGGAATTGTATGTCCGATCCAGTCCGGCCAGCTTATATTTTCTAGTATGTGTCCGTAATTGTCATATAATATATTGAACTGATCCTGGTATTCATCGTAAAATTCCCCGTTCCCGTTGCACATTTCTTCCAACGCGATGCCGTTTTTACAGACAAGGGCAAGGTCGCCCAGTCCGCACGCGATTTCATTGAGCAGCGTGCGTTCCTCGTCCCTGTCTTTTGCCGTTCCGTAAATTCTAAGCAGGGAATACCGGTGTAGTGCCGAACGGGATGGCATGTCCAGTTTTTCCCATATCCCATCGTCTCCTATAGCCTGTCTGGTGTTTTCCGGAAGTCCGTGCCACCACTTGTCCAAATTGTTTGTATCCATAATTTCTGAATCAGATTGTTTTCAAACCCTGTTTTGAGTACCATGCCTGATATGCGGCGGCGTACTCCTGACGTTCCCGCTCCAGGGAATCTCTCATCTCAGGGGTGTACCCGAGCAGGCGGATGTATCCTCCGTTATAGCCGGTGAGTTCGCACTTTATTCCGGCTTCCTCCAGTTTGTCGATGCGTTTTTGGGCCATTTTTGCGCTTGAATATTCCTTCGGCCAAAAATAGACTTCGCCCCGTGAGCCGAAACAGTCCTCCCCTAGAATTATTTCCCCGGCATACTTCCGGCTTTCGATGAAGCCGAAACGCGCTTTGCCCAATGCCCGCTGCATTGCCTTGTGTGCCGGACCTTCCGGATGCTTGAATACCTCCGGCTTGTCTTTGCTGCCGAGTTTGGGCGGTTCCACCTTGTACGGCTGTTTGTAACTTCCAATTCCGAGCGTCAGGTAAAAGTTGGTATGAAAATAGTCCGTCATGGGGTCGCTGTCATCGAAATTGTACGACATGATGAAATCGTAGATATTCATCATTACATCCTTTGCCCTGTCCGTCAATGATTTGTCTGAAGCGATATGATGGTGGTTGACATCGCCTTGAACTTTTCCGGACTCTTTGGTGAACGCCTCGAAATCCGCTTTCATCAACCGGATATGGATGGAGTGGCAATTCTCCCGTCTGACAGAGAACTTGTATCCCGGATAGGTCTCCCTGAACCATGCCCGTATCAGTTCCACGATTTCCGGTGCGTGCTGTCCCTTGTAATTGCGGCCTTTCCAGCGGTATTCGTTATACACGTACTCAGTGTATTCCTTTGCCGTGGCTCCCGGATAGTCATATTCATATCCGGTTGAAGTCGCAAAGACATCTGGTTTGTCTTTCCAAGCCTCAAAAAGCCTTCCAAACTCGGTGTTCACATGTTGCATGATTGCAGTGTCGCCACCCTTGTCCGGGTGGTGCTCCAATGCCAGCCGGCGGTATTCTTTCTTCAAGTCCGCCAGAGAGTGTATGTTCTGAAAATAAGTCATAGCCATAAGTTTTTTATGCCCCTGCGAGGCGGTTGATAAAATATTCCTGGTAGTCAAGGTCAAGACCGAGGTTGAGACAGACCGTTTCCATGTCATCTTCTCTCAAGTCGTCCACCTCCTGCAATTCGCGTAGGTACCGGATTTCGGAGTCCAGGTATTCCTGTGCTTCCGTTTGACTGCAACCGCATGAGCTGCCGATCAGACTGATAATGTTTCCTCGCATACTGTTTGATTTTTGGGGTTACTGTTCCTTTTTCTGAAGTGTCGTCCGTCATATATCGAGACGGCCCGTTCCACCAGAATCCTGCGGTTGTCTTCCGAGAGTTCCAGGTAGAACCGTTCCGCTGCGCCGAATGTGCCCTTGTCTGTCGCCACGCACCATTTTTCCCAGAAATGCGGGTACATGCCGCCATACACGGCTTTGCATTCCTCCTCGCTCCAGGCGTTCCACATGTAGTAGAAGAAACTGGAGACGGTATTTTCCGCTTGATATTTCATGGTTCTTCTATTTGTGATTCTACATTGTTTGTTTCTCTCAGTTGATGCCACACAGCCTCATACATCTCATGAAGCCAGTCTATGTTCTTTGCGCCGAGTTCAAACGGGCTGTGACACTGCACCTCGTCACCGCTTTCTTTCTCTTTGGCAAGGACGGTCAGGCTGTCCGCCGTTACCCGGAGTCCTGTCACCCTGCATTCATATAGTTCTCCGTTCTTGCCAAACCATATCACCCAGACCGGATCATAATCCTCTTCCGGAAGACGAATTTCTTTCATGCAGTGAGTATGGAGCAACTGCCGTATCGCGTCGATGATGTCCCCCCGCAGTTCCTTGATCCTGCCGCTGAAATCAACGGCTTCTGACGGTAAACTTCCTTTTCCGCCTCTTTCCTGCAAGGAGAGAATCCGCGTGTCGGGATGGATACAGAAATCCCAGTCCAACACTTCATCGTCATCGCGTGTCGTGTGGATATCGCCGCCCAAAACAAGACCGCAATCGTCATTTACCATTCTTTTTGCTTCATCGCGGTCTTCTGCCGCTACCGTGTAAGTGCCCTCGAAGGAATACCTTACTCTTATGTCATATCTTTTCATGATTCTTTCCATTTGATTGTTGATACCAGATTCATTGCCCGGAAGGATTACCGGATATTCAATATTGCGCTAAAGGCATGTGGGTCAAGCCTGTAAAACGTCGGAAGGTTAAGTGTGACCATCGGGTAGCTTACCCAACCGCTCTGACGTCTATAACCTGTATCCTCAGCCAATTTGTTGGACAGAAGGAACTCCATGGCATCAGGATTGTTGTTGATGTCCACGAATGCCCTGTCAGGCAGTGAGAATGCCGCCTTATCTTCTAAGTTGACCGTCAGGACCGTGTATATCTCATGGGTCACGGGATCTTTCAGAGACAATGCCGGCCAGCCGTTATGGTACATTTCAATCACGATTGAGAGACGGCTTTCCTGATACAGGAAAGTCTCTTCCATGGACGGATGGTCGCATTTGACAATTTCAAAATCATCCTCCCCTTTGGTAAATGTCACCATCGGATAGGATACATCGACAAAACATTCCTCTTCCCGGTAACAGAGATGTTCTTTTCCCTCTGAACGGATTATAGCCAATTGGGTGTTCATATTCGTAACTGGTTTTAAAATTATTGACTTGCAAGTTAATTGGCCGGCATTCGCCTGCCTGTTTCTTTAAACGTGTGATTGTCACCGCCTGCGGACATTTGGGAGAGTTGCTGTTTCACCGCCTTGATTTTCCCAATCAGTTCGTCCTCCCTTCGGAATGAGGGGGTACATTTGGTACGCCTCATCCCGGCTCCCCAGGGGATGCCGCCGCATACTTTTCTCAGGCGTGCCTTTTCGCTTTCCAGGGCCGACTCCAGACGGGCCAGCCTGCGTCGCAACGATTCTTCGGTCACAGTTCTCATGATCTCATTGTTTTTTTTGTATGGTGACGGGTCGGAAAGACAGTCACCATACCGTCGTTATGTGTCACGTTATATTTTAGCTTTTTCCCTTTTGATGCCTCTCAGGACGTACAACAGGTGCAGGAACAGCTCCCTGTCGTAAATCCGGAAGAAGAACGGCTCGCCTGTTTCCCTGACCGTTCCGGTAAACGACACGGACTCCCGGTTCACGGGATATTGGAGGAAGTTGCCATTTGCCAGCAGGGTGTGCTTTTTCTTCATCACTTCGCCTAGGAACTTGTCCATATCGTCGTTTCCCTCATAGCCGGAGAAGTAGAGGAAATGATGACGGCGCAGGCTTCGCAGGATTTTGGCGGTTTCCAGCCTTACATCCCTGCCTGACGATTCGTCCGTTCCTCTCATCAGGTTGCAGATGAACTTCTTCTCGCCATTTATGTCAAGAAACAGATAAGGAACTATAATTATAGAGGCATGCCGTGCGTGGTCAGAGATGACCATCGGCTTTTCTTTCAGGATGTCTCCTTTGAAGGTAATGTTCCGGTAATGGTTGTCCATCTGCCGTTCCAGTTCCTTTCTTGGCGTGGTAACGGAGCGGAGTCCCGTGAAGTAGCGTCCGCCCGCCCGGAAGCAGAACCGGTAGATGTCCGCATGATAAGGCTCTCCCTGGAAAAAGAAATTCCGGGTATGGCGGATGGGGGGCAAGACATCCATGTAGTCGAAATATCTTTCTTCCGTAATCTCACTGAACGGGGCGCAGAGGGATTGCAGGTGGATGCGTATCATCTTGCGGACGGTATTTCCGGACACGGCTATGAGGTACGGGTTCTTTTCCCTGTCCCTCAGTTCCTCCAGTGTCTCATGATGGTAGTCGCCGTGTATTCCGTCAGACATGGTGGTCACGCAGCTGCCGTCAAAACTGCGTGAATCGACTACGAATTTCAGTTTGTCGTTATTCATGGTTCAGATGTTTTGAAGGTTCAACACTCTCTTGGCGGCACTGAGGGCATTGGAGGTGAGCTGCCGTTGCCATGCCTTGTTTCTGGGTGACCAGCGGAATCCGGAGGATTTCAGTTCCTTTCGTCTGTTGTCTTCGGGAATCCTGTCAAACAGGATCTGAAGGCGGTCTTCCCCATAGTTCCATACAAGTGTCCCGCCCTCGAACGACACTTCCTTGTTTTCCCGGCTTTGCACCGCTTTCAGCCTTTCACGCATCCGTTCCGCAAGTTCCGGCAATTGGAAGAATTTGTTTCTTGGGGTGATGACGGGTTTCCTTACCCTTGCGTTATATTCGGAAATGAAGTCCACGGCCCTGCGGACGATTTCCACTTCCCCGTGATTGGCGAAGGTGGATACCTTGTTCAGGATGCTGCTGACGAACAGGGCACGGTTATAACCCCGGCATTGTCCGGTGTCAATCCCGTGGATGGTGTCGGCGCTGCTCTTGATGTCGCGTTTGAGCGTCTGCCATGCCTTTTCCAGTTTTTCTTCCTCCGGTCGTGCGGCTTCCTTTTTCCGTCTGACGGCTTCAAGAACCTTTTGCCGCCAATTGCGGAACTCCTCGTAGCGGTTCTGATAGCTTCTGTTCGTATTCTCCTGCCTGTGGTAATCAAATCCGCCCCGTCCCGTCACCATCGGGTTGGCGCAGCGTGAGAGGGCCGAGAGCTGGGCGGATAGCTTTTTCCGGTAGGCGGCGATGTATGTATCCCGTTCCTCTTCCTGCATGAGTTGCAGGTCGTTGTGCAGCTCCTCCCCGTAAATCATGATGTCCGTCTCGCCACGAATCTCCGGGTCGAAGGAACTCCAGGCGTATGCGTCGCAAGCCTGTTTCCACATATCCTCCAGATAGCCAGGATGTTTGAACGCTACGGCTTCCCAGTCTTTGAAGTCCCTGGAATGCAATTCATTCCGATCTTCCGGATTTCCGTACAGGTGTACATAGTTGCCCGTTCCATGATGCTCCTTTCTGAAATGGAACGGTACGGGTGGATGGTCCGTACCCTTTTCCCGGATCATCGTGACCCGGTGCGCATTCTCTGCGGTAAGGCCCGTTACTTGTTCTTCCCGGACCTTTGCTGTTGTTGTTTCAGTCATAACCGTTGCCATTCATAAATTATTTCTACCAGTTCTTCGTCCGCCAGTTTTTGGATTTCCTCGTCCGAGCAATAGCAGGCGATTTCCTCGTCCAGCTTGAAAGCTGCCGGGTCAAGGCTTCTGATGCCGTCCAGCAGTTCCGGCACCAGGCTGTCTGCGGCAACCGTATAGCTTCCGTCCCTGCCTTGCACCTTCCGTGCGGGATAGCTCCTTTCCCGATAAACCAACATTCTCATTTTCGGATTGGCACCCTGCTGTCCTTTGTGGACTTTGCTTGTTGTCTCTCTGTTCATACCTTCATTTTTTTAGTTTGTTTGACATGATCGGCTCCGTGGAGCCGGTTTTTCGGTTTCTTACTTGCCGGACTGTCCTTTGCCGGGGATTGCGCAAGGCTTGGCAAAAGAAAATACCGCAGCGAAGCGAGGATGATTTTCTTTTAGCCAACCAGCCCCTGAAAGGGGCCGCCTTGCGCAATCAACCCGGCAAAGGGCTATATTTGCAGGTAAGAAATTGAAAGAATGGCTGGGATTTTCAATTTGTCGGATACAACGTGTAATAAGTGTAATGAGCAAATTTAAAAGCATACAACGAAGGTTTTTCAAATATTTTCCAAACTATCGGATATCAATATCATATCGTAAAACAAGCGAAGGCGTGGCATTCCGGAATAAATACATATCTTCGCGTCAAAGGTGATTGATTGAAATGAATACATTCTCTGCTTTTGATACGGGTGTCATGGTAGCTCTCTTGCTGGGTATTGAGTTTCTTAGGAGTGATATCCAAACAATTCTCTATTGTAAAAGAAACGATCCCGGGATTTTTAAGAGCTGCCTGTATACATTGTTTATATTGTTGGCAAGTCTTTATTCCATTGTGGCCGGAGCCATGCTTAACCCCGAGCCCGTACCCGTTTATGAATTGATGCCCGGTTTTCAAATAGGAGTTTATGGTTCTTGCTTTTTGTTTATATTTCTTGTTATCGCCGGTCTTTACCGTAAAATATTGCCTCTCGTCCTTTTGGGGTACGCTATGGTATATGTAATCGGTGTACTGATACCGTTACTTGGATATGTAGTGTCCATGATGGATTATTTCGCCAGTACAGGGGCCTAGTAATAATTATAAAGACCAACGATGTTTTTTATGGAAAAAATGGATAACAGACAAACTGCAAAACATAAAAGAAGGCATTCTTCTCAGACACTTTTTATGGAAATCCTGCTTGTCCCTTTCCTTATCCACCAGTCTTCGAGATTGGCCTGTACTGGATGCTCATTGTTCAAGTTGACGATATAGGAAAATGCTAGACCGGTTAGATACATAAATTAGGAACATATCGCATATGGCACGCAGGCGTTTGTATTTCATTTCCAGACGGATTATCCTTTGTAATCCCTCTCGAAAAGGAATGTCTTTTGTATTCGGGCATATACTCGAACAATGAAAACGGATGAACCCGTATTTACCTTTTTCCATGTGCAATATACATCAGCCCTTTCAAGGTATTGACACGCCCAGAGGCAGTGGAGTTTGCCAAAGCACATGTCCAAGCATCCAGTTATAATAATCTTTAATTATTGTTTTTCAGCACATCAATATAAAGTTCCATGAAAAAAAATAGAATCTTAGTCGTATTTTCTTTCTCATGATCGTAATAACAGTTTTTAAGGCTGGTAATATCCCTGCAAGCTCATTTCCTTTGCAGTAAAATATTGATACATATCCTCTTTCAATGGATAGTCCCAGCATCCCAACTGATGATAGATTTCTCCGCCAAAACCATGTTTGAACTTATAAAGCCCGTACATGGGATGTGAGGCATCGGCATACGGAGCGATACCGAACATGTCATACTCCAAGCAGTTGTGCTCACGCGCCAGCTGTATAGCTCTCCATTGCAAGGCATAAGTAGGCATCAGATTACGGTGAGATGACAAAGAGGCTCCATAGAGATAAGTAGCCCTATGGGATGAGAAGACCAGGAACATCGCAGCCAACGGAGTGTTGTCGTGATAGGCTATGAGCAGCTTTACATTCACTTTGGGATCGTCACATTCCATCTTTGAAGCAAATATGGAATGGAAATATTGAATATCGTTCAGGTGAAGCCCATTACGTAAAGCAGTTTCTTTATAGAGGCTGTACCAGATTTGTAATCCTTCGATTCCGGCTGAACGTACCTCCACTCCACGCTTCAATGCCAACCGGATATTATAACGTGTCTTAGGTTTCATACGTGCAAGAAGCTTCTCTTCTGTGGTGGACAGATCAAGAACAATGGTATTGACCGGCAAGATATTGGTGTTGGCTTTACGCAGGTTGTGACAACAAGTACCGTAATTGAGCTTTATCTCCTGAGACTCTTTCCCAGGAAGTCCTATCCAGCGCCCCTCTTCATCAAAATCATCCGCCTTGCACCAATGGCTTTCCCAATTGAGGTCATAACGTAGGGCTATGCAATGCTTGGGTAGGAATGAACGAAGTGATTCAGAAAGTTCTTCCAGAAAAATACCTTGATTTTCTTCTGATGGTTCTATCTCGGGGCCATAGGGTAAGTAAGCAATATAATCCTCACGGTTGAGATATTGAAAGAACATTATGAAATCGGCTTGAGTGTACGTATAACCTCCCACGTGGGTATAAAGTTCACTATTGCGCACACTGTAATCAAAAGCGCAGGAACTCATGCCAAGCTGTTCTTTTACTTTCGACCAAAAGGAAGTCTGCTGAACAATGGGCGTACTATAAGCATCTGTGATCTCTTTGGGTTCCAGTCGGATATTCATTTTGTGAAATAGATTTTTGTGCTCTTTCAGATAACAAACAGAGCGAATTAACATAAAAATGTAAAATTAGTCTTTATAAAAATGGTCGCCAAGAAAAAAAACTGTAAACGTGGATTATTTGCCATCTTTTTCCATTTGTTGAAAAATATTAAGAAATTATCCATACTACGTATGGGGCTGTAAAAGTCCCGAATACCAGCCAATAACATTTGTTTAACCGTATGTTTTTAAGTATCTTTGCAAATACATCATGCAACAAAAGCCTTTAGAGGGTAGAATCATCAGGACAATTCTTTGTTGAAAATAAATCCATTTATCTCACATGATTCAGACTCATTAGTATCGCCCCTATTGCAGTTGTTTTCAGAAACAGTAAAAGAAGAAATGATTGTGGTTCCGCATGGAATGACAATAGAATTTCCGTGTGCCTATTTGTTTGACAGATAGACATTAAACTTGCTTTTATGTTTAAGTCTGAGAAAAGATTAACGAATAAAAGAAAGGTTATATATGAATGAGAAAAAGAAAATAGAAGTAATGAAACTCTACCTTATTTTCGGTCGTGAACGGAATAAAGCATTCAAGATGCTGATGAAAGGAAAGAGTAAACAGGAAATCAAGAAAGAAACAGGATGTACTGTCGCTGTAAATGGCGCCAACTTTGCCATCAATGAAGGTGAGATATTTGTCATTATGGGGTTGAGCGGAAGCGGAAAATCCAGTTTGTTGCGTTGCTTCAACCGACTTAACAAACCCACCTTTGGAGCAATTGCGGTCAATGGCAAGAATATCGCCACCCTGCCTGATGAGGAACTGCGTGCCGTCCGTCGCAAGGAACTGGCTATGGTATTTCAGCATTTCGGCCTGCTACCCCATCGTACCGTGTTACAGAATATCGTTTTCGGACTTGAACTCCAAGGTATAGGTAAGGAAGAGCGCGAACAAAAAGCACTGGAAAGCATGAAACTTGTGGGACTTGACGGCTATGAGAACCAGATGATAAACGAGCTTTCAGGCGGTATGCAACAACGTGTCGGATTGGCACGTGCTTTGGCGAATGACCCCGAGGTACTGTTGATGGACGAGGCTTTCTCGGCTCTCGACCCATTGATTCGGGTACAGATGCAGGATGAGCTGCTGGCCTTACAATCGAAAATGAAGAAAACCATCGTGTTCATTACCCATGACTTGGAAGAGGCCATCAAATTGGGTGACCGTATCGCTATCATGCGCGACGGTGAGATTCAACAGATTGGCACCTCGGAGGAAATCCTCACGGAACCCGCCAATGGATATGTGCGTAGTTTTGTGGAAAACGTGGACCGCAGCCGTATCGTTACAGCCGCTTCAATTATGGTGGATAAGCCTCTGGTTGCACGTTTGGGTAAGGAAGGACCGGAAGTACTCATACGCAAAATGAAAGAGCGTAAACTTACCGTACTTCCCGTAGTGGATGCGGGCGGTATTCTGCAAGGCGAGGTCCGGTTGAGAGATCTTGTGAAATTGCGTGAAGCGAAAGTAAAAGACATCGCTTCGGTCATAAAAAGCGAGGTTCATTCCATTACCGCAGACACGGTGGTGGAAGACATCCTTCCGCTGATGACCAAGACCAATTCACCGATCTGGGTGGTGAATGAAGAACGCGAATTTGAAGGAGTGGTTCCACTTTCATCGCTCATTGTGGAAGTGACCGGCAAGGATAAGGAAGAGATAAACGACATTATCCAACAAGCAATTGATTTATAATACAAAAAACGATATATACAATGATAGATATAGGATGTTATATAGAAGCAGCCATCGAATGGCTGACCGAAGAAGGTGCGGTATTTTTTGATGCGTTGAATGTAGGCGTAGAAAGTTTTATTGATAGTTTCCAACTGGCATTGTACGCTATCCCGTTTTATGTTTTTATTCCACTGACCGTTTTACTGGCTTGGTGGAAAGTGGGTAAAGGTATGGGGGCTTTTACTCTTCTGGGACTGTTGCTGATATGGGGTATGGGATTTTGGGAGGAAACCATGCAAACGCTTGCCTTAGTGCTTTCCTCCACTTGCATGGCTTTGCTGATAGGAATCCCACTCGGCATTTGGGCGGGAAAAAGTGAACGCTGTAACCGGATGCTCCGTCCCGTTCTGGACTGTATGCAGACCATGCCCGCTTTCGTCTATCTGATTCCTGCGGTATTGTTTTTCGGATTGGGTACGGTTCCCGGTGCTTTCGCCACCATCATCTTTGCCATGCCTCCGGTGGTGCGGCTTACGGGATTGGGCATACGGCAAGTACCTGAAAACGTAATAGAGGCTGCCCGATCGTTCGGGGCCACTCCCCGCCAATTACTTTTCAAGGTGCAGTTGCCTTTGGCTTTACCCACCATACTAACCGGCATCAACCAGACCATCATGATGGCACTTTCCATGGTAGTGGTGTCTGCCATGATTTCAGCCGGTGGTTTGGGAGAAGTGGTACTGAAAGGTATCACACAAATGAAAATCGGACTCGGCTTTGAAGGCGGCATTGCCGTTGTAATACTGGCTATTATTTTAGACCGTATTACTCAAGGTATCGCCCAAAAGAAATAATCATCATATTTAGCACAATGAATTTATGAGAATATTCAGATTTATCACAACCATTATCAGCAGTATTTTGATGACATCGTGTATCATCAACCCCAATAAAATAAGCATCGCTTATCCTAACTGGGCGGAAGGTATCGCAGTGACCCATTTAGCCCGTGAAATTCTTGTGGAACAAGGTTTTCAAGTAGAACTGCTCAATGCGGATATCGCCCCGATATTCACCTCGCTTGCACGTGGAAAGACGGATGTGTTTCTTGACAGTTGGCTTCCCGTTACGCATAAACCCTATTTTGAAAAATATCAGGGAAAATTTGAAATATTGGGGCAGGTGTTCGACAGTGCCCGTATCGGTCTTGTGGTACCGGCTTATGTCCCCATTAACAGCATAGAGGAGCTGCCGGAGTTCACAGAACGTTTCAATGGGGAAATTGTAGGCATTGATGCAGGCACGGGTATCATGAAATGTACGGAAACGGCCATACCAACTTACGGACTGGATTACAAACTGATGATTTCAAGCGGTCCGGCCATGACTGCGCTTCTTGACAAGGCGATTAAAAAGAAAGAATGGATTGTAGTAACCGGATGGACACCCCATTGGATGTTCGACCGTTACGAGCTTAAAGTATTGGAGGACCCGAAAAATATCTATGGAGTCTCGGAATATATCCGGGCGATTGCCCGTACCGGATTCAGCAAGGAACATCCATTCGCCGCAGAACTGTTGGGGAATATTCATCTTACGGACCGGCAAATCAGTTCACTGATGAGTGCCATTGAGCAGACAAGGGGAACGGAACGCGAGGCTGTAAGGGAATGGATAAAACAAAACAGAGCTTTGGTGGACAGTTGGATACCCAAAGACAAGGAAACGAAAATGTATAAATACGATTACCGGAGATTAAGAGTTTAATATGATTCAAACAAGCAATTTTAGACCGAAGTTTTTTACAAGTATACGACATTACAACAAATCCTTGTTCGTGTCTGACCTGATGGCCGGTGCTATTGTCGGTATTGTGGCATTGCCGCTTGCCATAGCATTTGCCATAGCGTCCGGTGTTTCACCGGAAAAGGGGATTATTACAGCCGTTATTGCAGGATTCATCATTTCATTCTTAGGAGGAAGCAAGGTGCAGATTGGAGGACCGACTGGTGCTTTCATCGTCATAGTGTATGGCATTGTCCAAGAGTATGGTTTCCACGGATTGGCAATTGCCACGTTTATGGCTGGTGTACTATTGATACTCATGGGAGTATTTAGACTGGGGACTGTGATCAAGTTTATACCTTATCCCATCATTGTCGGATTTACGGCCGGTATAGCCATGACAATCTTCACCACGCAAATGGCTGACGTATTGGGATTGGATTTAGCAAGTGAGGAAGTTCCAGGTGATTTTATCGGTAAATGGATGGTTTATATCCGTCATATGGACAGTATAAATGGTTGGAATGTGTTGACCAGCCTGTTGAGTATAGGAATCATTCTGCTTACTCCCCGGCTGTTACGAAAGATACCGGGATCATTAATGGCGATTCTTATCGTTACTCTTGTTGTATGGGTTCTCGGTAATTATTGTGGCATAACGGGCATAGACACTATCGGAACACGGTTTACTCTCGTGTCGTCTCTTCCTGAGGTTGTTATTCCATCCATTGATTGGAAAGCAATTCAAGAGCTTTTCCCTATTGCCGTCACTATTGCCATTTTGGGTGCCATAGAATCTTTGTTATCTGCACAAGTGGCTGATGGACTGATAGGTGACCGCCATCACTCCAATACTGAACTGATTGCCCTCGGAGTGGCAAATATGTGTACACCGCTGTTTGGAGGTATTCCGGCCACCGGTGCCATAGCTCGTACCATGACTAACATCAATAACGGCGGGCATACACCTGTAGCTGGAATCGTCCATTCTGTCGTGCTACTGTTGATATTGTTGTTACTTATGCCGTTGGCACAATATATCCCAATGGCTTGTCTGGCAGGTGTATTGGTGGTGGTTTCCTATAATATGAGCGGATGGAGAAGTTTCAGAGAGTTGCTCAAAGGTTCCAAGTCGGATGTGGCTGTATTGCTCATCACCTTTTTTCTTACGGTTATTTTCGACCTTACCATTGCCATAGAAATGGGGTTACTCATAGCTTGCGTGTCATTTATCGGGCGTGTGATGAAAACCACAGAAATCTCTGTAATTAAGGATGAAATCAAACCGTGCGAAGAAACAGATCTGTATATGGATAGCGAAGAAACAATTGCTGTTCCCGATGGTGTGGAGGTGTATGAAATTAACGGACCTTATTTTTTTGGTATTGCCACTCAGTTTGAAGAAGTGATGGCAGAACTTGGCGACAAACCTTTAGTACGCATTATCCGTATGCGCAGGGTACCTTTTATTGATTCCACGGGAGTGAATAATTTGTCAAGTCTCTGTCGTATGAGCCACAAGGAAGGCATCAGAATCGTACTCTCCGGAGTGAATGAAAACGTACATGCCACTCTTCACAATTCCGGATTTTACAGTTTACTGAATGAGGAAAACATTTGTCCCCATATCAACGCAGCCCTTAAACGGGCACAAAACATTATAAACTCAGAACAATAATGAAAAAGATATATTTATTGATGGCTATTTTAATGGCCGGATGGATAATCCCGGTCAGGGCAAAAACTCCTGATAGCAGTATAAAAGAGAAGCCTGTATTAAAAATAGGTGGGGCACTCCGTTTCAATTATAATTATTCGGACTGGAAAGCGGGATGCCGAAAACGTGGCGGGGATTTTGGATTTGATGTGTTTCGGCTGAATGTAGATGCATCCTATCATAAATTCCAGCTTTCAGCCGATTATCGTTTTTACCCTTCTTCATCAGGGGGAGGAATGTTAAGACAAGGGTGGTTGGGGTATCAGTTTGATAAAAACAACCAATTGCAAATGGGGCTTACAACGGTACCGTTCGGAATACTGCCATATACGTCAAACAGTTATTTTTTCAATCTCCAATATTATGTGGGACTGGAAGATGACGCAGATATGGGGTTAAAATACATTTTCCGTAGCCGGCAATGGGAAGTACAAGCCGCTTTCTTTAAAAATTCGGGATTGACAGATTTCGGAGACAAGTCAGAACTGACAACAGACCGATATTCATATGATATTGCTGGACGACACAAGGAAGTGAACCAAGGTAACATTCATGCTACCTACCAATGGGGTAACAAATGGAAACATCAAGCGGGTGCTTCCGTTTTGGTGGGCGGAGTCTATCATCTGGATAGTGGGGCAATGGGGTATCGATGGGCTACCGCCCTGCATTATGTGCTTGATTACAAGCGTTGGAATTTCAAGGCACAATATACCACTTATGACATCCATTTAGCGGACGAATCAATGGATACCCGCCATCAAATCACTTTGGCTGCTTTCGGGGCAACTTACCAAGTAACTTCAAAAGCAGATATTTATTCTATGGCATTAGCTTATCACATTCCGTTCCGAAAAGGTTTTCTGGATGAGATATGCCTTTATAATGATTTCAGTTTATTGCATAAACGTGTAGGAGGCTATTCCGACAGCTTTCAGAATGTGACAGGCTGTTCACTTGTAATGGGACCGGTGTTTGTTTATGTTGATTATGCCATCGGGCATAACCACGCATGGATAGGAAACGATTGGAACAATGCTTTTGCGCAAAGTTCCGATAATGCCACCAATGTTCGAATCAACATAAATATGGGATACTATTTTTAATAATAAAAAATACATAGACAATGAATATGATTTTAGAAATAACACTTAGATTATTTGTAGCTCTTATTTTAGGAGGAATCATAGGAATAGAACGTGAATACCGTTCAAAAGAAGCCGGATTCCGTACACATTTTTTAGTAGCATTGGGTAGTGCCCTTTTTTGTATTGTATCACAATATGGCTTTGGGTTTGATTTGAAAGACTCATCGAGAGTAGCGGCACAAGTGGTTTCCGGTATTGGTTTCCTTGGAGCGGGAACCATTATTTTTCAAAAGAATGTAGTGCGTGGTCTGACTACTGCTGCTGGATTATGGGTGACGGCAGCTATCGGATTGACCTGTGGAACTGGCATGTATATAGCAGCCGGCATAGCTACAGCTATGGTGCTTTTCGGACTGGAAGTCATGAATTCCTTTATTCCGATTTTTGGAACTACTACAGTACAACTTACCTTTACAGCAACTAAGAAAGAGAGCGTGAAGCGGGTGGTTAACCAAATAAAGGAAGACTGCATCGAACTCTATTCTTATGAACTGCGTGACCGTCGTACCTCACAAGGTGAAATATTCGAGGCCAGCATTGAGATGAAAGTTAAACGTGGCAATCACAACGAACGACTCATCAATTATATGGATGAATTTGACGATGTCACTATTTCAAGTATAGAATGAGAAATCCTATAAACAGATTTTATATAATAAGTTCGTAAAAACAGGGAATTTAGCTGAAACTGCCCTGTCTAATCTGCAGTGGAATAAAGGCGATATGACTCAGGTGAACTACCCGAAACCCTACTGAAATATTTGGAAAAAAGTGACTGTTCATTAAATCCCAGATCATAAGCAATCTCCTTGATAGCTTTGGAAGAATTACGCAGCAGGATCTGCGCTTCAAGTACGATGTATTCCTCTATCCACCGTGCGGCACTTCGCCCGCTTACTTGCCGGATAACGGTAGTGAGGTGACGGGGGGTCAGTAAAAGTTCATCTGCATAAAATGATACGCGCCTCTGTTGGCAGTAATGGGTGTGCAACAAATCAAGAAAGTCATAAAATATCTTCTCGCTGTGTGATGCGGGGATGACGGTATCTTCCAAGCGTCGGCAGACATTGCGTACTTGGCAGAACATTCCCAAAATGAGCGGATAAAGAGTTCCTGAGGAATCTTTCAAGCCGGAAGCGTCAGCGCAGAGACACAGCAGGTCATAGAAACGGCTCAACCGTTCGTGTTCGTCTTCATTGAGGGCAATGAAAGCATTGCGTATGGCAATCTTCCCCAAAGTCCGCTCGATATGGACGAGTTGCCGCCAAAAGGCTTTTGAAAGCAGCAGACCCACACACCTGAAACCGGGGCTGCGGCTTACAATGCGGCAGGCACAGGGTGTGGTGAAGCAAAGCAGGTGCTCACGGTTGAAACAGTAGGGTTGCAGGTTGATGTCCAGTAGCATTTCTCCGTCCAAGCAAAGAAACAGACAGGGAAGGTCTATCTTTACAGGGTTGTCGTGTGTACCGAACAAGTCTTTTTCATGCCAGATGACGAAAGGAGTGGCATCCTTGCCCAGCTGTAGGCGTTGAAGCAAGTTGTCGAATGTGAATACGGGCTGAATCATACAAAACAACATGTAAATTAGGTTAATAAAGCATATTCTCATTAATAATCGTACAAATATACAAACCAAATGCAGAAAAACGCATTTACAAGCATGAAATAACGCAGTAATTTTGCAACGTAATCAAATCAGTATGACAATGAAAATAAAATTTTTGACTATGGCACTCTCCATGACGGTCATTCCGTCAGTTCTTTGGGCACAGAAACCGGCTACGGAACATACCATCCGTGCTAATGAAACTGTAAATACGGAACTGAATTTCAACGACCGTCAGGATTTTGAAGACGCGAACCGAGGATTTATTGCAAGTATTGATGGAAAAGCGGTATTGGGCAAAGACGGAAAAGTGTCTTATTCAGTGGAGGAATGGGATTTTCTGAAGAATGAAACACCGCAGACTGCCAACCCCAGCCTGTGGAGGCAGTCGCAGCTTAACCGCATCAACGGACTGTTTGAAGTGATACCCGGCAAACTTTATCAGGTAAGAGGGTTCGACATTGCCAACATGACTTTCATCCGTTCTGACAATGGCTGGATCATCATTGACGTGACGACTACCGACGCCGCTGCGAAGGCAGGCTATGACCTCATTAAGAAGCATGTGGCCGACCTGCCTGTACAAGGTGTGATTTTCACCCATCCCCATGGTGACCATTACGGAGGCATCGCAGCGGTAAAGGAGGCTTCCTCTAAAAAGGATTTCAACATCATCGCTCCTAAGGGCTTCATGGCTTCGGCACAAAACGAGAATGTACTGGCAGGAGTAGCCATGACCCGCCGCGCCACTTATATGTATGGTTTGCAGTTGAAACCGGGGGAAGAGGGTACGTTAGGCTGTGGCCTGGGACAGCGTATGTCAACGGGTAGCAAGGGTATCGCCCGTCCCACCATCGAAATAGCAAACACAGGAGAGAAACATATCATTGACGGTGTGGAGATGGAGTTTGTCTATGTACTCGATACGGAAGCACCCGTGGAAATCATGGTCTGGCTTCCGCAACTGAAAGCTTTCTGTACGGCAGAAGACATGACACATAATATGCACAACCTGCAAACGTTGCGTGGTGCGAAAGTTCGTAACGGGCTGCTGTGGAGCAAGGCGATAGATACGGCCATCGAACGTTACGGTGATCAGGTGGAGGTGTCATTCTCAACCCATCACTGGCCAACTTGGGGTAATGAACGCATCGTGGATTATTGGGAAGCCCAGCGTGATATGTACCGCTATCTGCACGACCAGACCTTGCACCTGGCCAACCGTGGTCTGACACCTGATGAAATCGCCGAAGAGATGAAACTGCCCGCCTCACTTGCCTCGCAGTTCAATTGCCGTGGATATTACGGCACACTGAGCCACAACGTGAAGGCGCAGTATGACCTTTACTTTGGCTGGTTCAATGGCAATCCAGCACACCTCAACCCGTTGCCTCCTTCAGAACTGGGATCTAAATATGTAGAGGCCATCGGTGGTGCCGACAAAGTGCTCGAAGTGGCCAAGGCATCGTACGCCAAAGGTGAATACCGTTGGGTAGCTACGCTGCTGGACAACCTGGTCTTTGCAGAACCGGAAAACAAGGAAGCACGCCGATTATTGGCAGACACATATACCCAACTGGGTTATCAGGCAGAAAGCGGACCGTGGCGCAACTTCTATCTGACAGGAGCACGAGACTTGTTCAAGAAAGATGTGCCTTATACATCACAGCTCATCAATGACGGGGTGTTGGCGCAGATGGACATGGGGACTTTGCTTGATTACTGCGCCATCCAACTGAACGGGGAGAAAGCTGCCGGAAAGGAAGCGGTTATCAACATCAACTTCACAGATACGAAAGAGAAAGTGATGTTGATGCTAAATAACGGGGTGTTGAATCACCGCCTTGACAGTCAGGATGAGAAAGCTGACCTGACCCTGGAGATTGAGAAAATGGACTTCATCAAACTGTTCTTCGGCAGAACAGATTTACAAACTTTGCTAAAGACGAACAAAGTGAGAACTACGGGAAACACCCAAGCTATGGATGTTATCTGTAGTGCCTATGAACCGGCGGATCCTAATTTCAAAATTGTATTGCCGTAAATGGGAACAGCACATTGTTTTTTCATGGCGGGTGCATGGATGTGCATCCGCTTTTCTGTGTCACCATCCTGTCTTTATATAGTTCAAAACGGTAAAAAAATCCAGGGGGTTATTCATATCCAAGGCATCTATCTGCTTAAACATAGCAAAAGACTCAGAAAAGGAACTCTTCACCTTCGTTCAAGAATCATCGAAATTCTGCTTTATTAAAAAGAAAAATTGTGATCACCCCGTTCTATACATCTGCTACTTGCCCATAAATAAATTGTGCATGATTAACCTCACTAGCTTCGTATTCATTGGCACATCCATCAATATTATAAGGTGTAAGAAATTAACTCAATATATACCATGAATAATATAAATCTGTCCAACATCAAATCCTGTTCTTAGGGGTTCAAATCGGATTATCTATAGTTGTTTATCAGCATACGGTTCTTATTATTATATATCATGGTTTCGAATAAAAATTAGGTTAAGAAGAGTTGAGCTGGAAAGAACAGAGTTTCTCAGATTACTATTTCATATAACCTAAAGAAATAGGCTTAAGAAGTCATTTTTCTATTTCTTTAGAAGAATTTCTCAAAGAAAGATAATCGAGAAGAGCAAATATTTTTACCCTAAATAAATAATAGGCAGGGGCTGTCCAAAAAGTCGGATAGTCCATTACTGTTACTTACAGTTTAAAAGTAAAAGACGTGAAATTACCCTTATTTCTAGATAGAGAAAGTAATAATCTCAAGTTTATTGAATGTATTTCTTTGTAGACTTACAGACTGTAAGTTAAAAAACAAGGAACTGACTTTTGGTACCCCTTCAATGGCTAGCCCATTGTATGTTTATTGAGACAGACGTTCCTTCACATTGTTCATTGCCGCTTTCAGGCTACTGTTCATCACCCGTGCATAATGTTGTGTCATGCGTGTGGAGGCATGGCCGAGCATAACGGATACATCCTGCAAGGGTACATTATTGGCGAGCGTTACGGTGGTTCCGAAAGTATGGCGGGCCACATGCGTGGTCAGATTCTTCTTTATACCGCAGAAATCGGCTATTTCCTTGAGGTAGCTGTTCATTTTCTGATTACACATGACAGGCAGGCAGCATCCTTTCTTTATGCAGGCCGGATGTTCCCTGTATTTTTCCAATATGGCCAAAGGAACGGGCAATAGCGGAATGTTGCTGATAGAAGACGCTTTTCTGCGGCGCTCCAGCTTGACCCTTCCCTTCCTTATCCACCAGTCCCCGAGATTGTCCTGCACCAGATGCTCATTGTTCAGACTGGCTACATCGGAAAACGCGAGACCGGTGAAGCATGCGAAGACAAAAATGTCCCTGACCAGCTCGAGCCGTGGGATGGTGAATTTCTTTTTCATGACGGCCTGTAATTCGTCGTAAGTCAGGAATACCGGATCGGTTTCGTCCTGCTCCATCTTGTAACCATAAAAAGGATTCTTACGCATCCATTCCTTTGCCAATGCCATATTGGTGAATTTCTTGAAACATTTCATGTAGCGGACTATCGTGTTCCGACACAGTCTTCCTTCCGTTTTCAGGTAAATGTCAAACGCATGGATAAACTCCGGTGTCAGCTCATGGAAAGTGACCTCCTCCTTACCGTAATAAGAGGGGATGAACTGCTGCAATTTCTTCACCACGTTCTTGTACCGATTAATCGTGACGGGAGAGTAGTCTATCCCTGCTAGTGTTTCCATTTCCTTGATGCCTTCCATCATGGTACCGAGCAGCGTACGCATTTCGGTGTCTTTCCCGAAAACACGTTTCAGGATCAGTTTCGGGGTAATCAGGGCCTGTTCCAATACCAGTTCCTTGTGTTTCTCGAGGGCACGTGCGTGTAATTCCGCAATATAGGTATTCAACGCAACGGATGCCCTATCCCTGCCCTTACTGCATCCTTTGGCCGCATTCCATAGGTTCAGAGGCACGCTTCTTTGGATACGGGCATCGTCGTAGTTCCCGTTGATGGTTATCCGCATCAGTACGGGGGCCTCGCCGTTTTTCAACAATTTCGTTTTGAGCACGAAAAAAAGAATGTTCATTGTTCCTTGTTTCATCACTTTTGTTTTTTTAGAGGTGTTACATCCAATTGTTTCGTCAAAACCGGATGGCATGAGATAGTGAAACGAAGTGTTAAATTCGGTGGCTTTTTTTTAAGGCTTTAGGAAAAGCCATAGAAAAGCCATAAAAATCCAATTTTTCTCAAGTTCGAATTGCCTTTTGTATCCCGGGTTCGATTCCTTTTTTTATTCCGATGGGAAACATCGAATTTTTAAATTTCTTTCACATTTTCAACTCCATCCGGTCATGTGTGCAAAATTACTTTTTCACACCGGAGATTGAAATTGTCAAACAGTTGAAAAACAATGAAGTATGGTGCATATTTATGGCTTTTTCAAAAGCCTTAAAAAAAGCCACTGAATTGGCGAAATCCAACTTCACAAATATGTAGCGGAATGCGTAGTGAGGGTAAAAAAAGAACCCTTGAACTATCTCTAATTCAAGGGTTTTCTAAAATTGAAAAGCTTTTTGGTGGTGCCACCAGGAATCGAACCGGGGACACAAGGATTTTCAGTCCTTTGCTCTACCAACTGAGCTATGGCACCATCATGTCGTTTTGTATATCGTTGTTTCGATTACGGGTGCAAAGGTAGGTATTATTTTTAATCCAGCAAATGTTTTGAAAGAAAAATTCACAGGACAGTAAATTATCTATTTTTCCTACAAAAAAATCCACTTTTCTCTTGCAGGTTCAAAAACAATGTGTACCTTTGCACCCGTAATCGAGACAACGATACAAAAAAACGGGATGTAGCACAGTTGGCTAGCGCGCCACGTTCGGGACGTGGAGGTCGGAAGTTCGAGTCTTCTCATCCCGACTCATCAAAAAGGCAAGAATCTTGAAAGAGATCTTGCCTTTCTTTTTTCAATCCTATTAATATCTAATGAATAACAAAAGGTATCAACATATATTGTTCGATCTGGACGGTACATTAACCGATCCTATGATTGGCATTACCAGTTCTGTAAAGTACGCCCTCTCCTATTTCAATATAGAAGTAGAAGATTTACGATCTTTATGCCCTTTCATCGGGCCACCATTAAAAACATCCTTTAAGGACTTCTATCAGTTTACAGATGAGCAAGCAGATGTAGCCATTGCTAAATACCGGGAATATTTTTCAAAACAAGGTATTTTCGAGAATACCCTGTATCAAGGTATTGATGAATTACTCCGTTTGCTTACCGAAAACGAAATGAAAATCTACTTAGCCACCTCAAAGCCGCAGCCCTTCGCTCAACAAATTCTAGAATATTTCCACTTAGAATCTTATTTTACATTTGTTGGAGGAAGCACATTCGACGGAAACCGTTCCGAAAAAGCGAATGTAATACAATATGTATTAGACAGCACCGATATAAAAACACGGTCTGACGTAGTCATGATCGGTGATCGTAAATATGATATAAAAGGGGCCAAAGCGAATAACATAGATTCAATAGGAGTCCTTTACGGCTACGGGGATGAAGAAGAACTAGCGAATGCCGGAGCAAACAAAATCGTTACTGATATAAAAGAACTATCATCTTTCCTTCTAACAGGGAATATCCCCATATAGAAAGCTTAAGCAGATCTATAAATCACATTAAAAATAAACATCAGCAATAAAGAGAATGAAATATTTGGAAAACTCGGCTTCAACCGGGCTACCAATTTTTCTATAGCGATCTTCATCTGTACACGAACCGTACTCTCTTGAACCGATAATATTTCCGCAATCTCCTTCGTTTTCAATCCCTCCTCACGAGACATCAAAAACACAAGACGGCATTTCTCAGGAAGTTCGTCAATCGCTTTATCAAGCATCTCTCTCATCTCTTTTAACTCCAAATGCTCCTCCGGAGAACCCCCATCTTCCTCTTCCATTAATGGCAACAACTCATTTAAAGAAACCCTATTCAAGTCTTTATTCCTTGCTTGAAAACGAAAAGACTCGTTACGTACGGAAATATATAAATAGGTATCTATATTATCAATATCCTTTAATCGTTTCCGGGATTGCCAGACCGAGAAAAAAACATCTGTCACAACTTCACGGCATGCCTCCTTCTCGCCTAAACAATAATAAGCGAAGCGAAAAACCTGATCATAATATAAATTATAAAAACGTTCGAAAGCTCCCCTGTTATCTACCGACACAGATTCAAGCAACCCTTTGATATCTCGCACAAAAACTCCCACTCCTTTTTCTTTGATTTGGCAAACATACTAAATATAATCTAAATGCCTTTTTAAAAAGCGGACTATTTTTTCTCATATTTTACTTGCATATTCAAATTATTAAACTACTTTTGCACCCGCAATACGGAAGTAGCTCAGTCGGTAGAGCACTGGTCTCCAAAACCAGGTGTCGGGAGTTCGAGCCTCTCCTTCCGTGCGTGAGCGGCAACACTATGAATATGTGTTGCCGCTTTTTTATTATTCTCCTTCTCTTCCCATTGCGATAAAAAAGCGTAAATAAGACAACATTTTTCGTTAAAGAGACTATTTTTTCTTTCAATATATAAAGGAATATACTACTTTTATTGCCGATTTTAAATCTAATTGAGACTTAGTGTAAATCGTATACCATAGAAACAGATGACAACTAACAAATTTTCAAATCGATACTCGTCTGAGAGGAAAAAGTATTTTTTCAAAAGTAAGGCGTTTATCCTGTTCCTCGGATTATTTTTGGGAGCTGGGATTATGATCGCCCTTTATAAAACATCTGTATATTTCTCGACAGATGAATCTTGTATGATGTGCCACGTGCATCCTCACGTAGAAAACAGTTGGAAACTTTCCAAACATGTAAATAATGGAAGTGGCGTTAAGACACATTGCGTAGCTTGTCACCTCCCACCCCAAACAAATACTTGGAAACATTATAGCGCAAAGGCTAAATTGGGTATGAAAGATGTTTGGTCATACTTGACTAAAGACAGCGCAGATTTCAATTGGGAAACTAAGTCCGAGTTGGAACACGCCGTTAAATATATCCCCAATGAATCTTGTAAGGAGTGCCATCAGAACTTATTCCCCGAAGGAATTACCGATGATGGTGTAACGGCACATTTATATTATGATGAGAATGAGAAAAAGCTAGATCTACAATGTATTAGTTGCCATTTGGATGCAGGACATTACAATCCGAACTACAATCACTCTAAGATGGTTGGCATACCGGGACAAAACACATCCGGGGCAACCTCGATAGATACCAGCCTGTTTTTTAAGGAACCAACTACAGTAACCTCTTTCACCGATTATGTAGAACAAATTCCCGGAACAATGGTCTCATTCAAGATGATTGCCATTCCCGGAGGTTCATTCAAAATGGGTAGTGAGGAAAAAGAGGCGTTTCATAAAGCAGATGAGTCACCTGTACACAACGTAACCGTTAGTCCATTCTTCATGGCTGAGGTCGAGGTGACTTGGGATCAATACTGGGCTTTCTATGGGAATACGATGAGTGAGGGCCGTACCCCTCCAGAGACCGTATACGCAAATAACAGTAATCCGAATGTCGATGCCATCTCCGGTCCTACACCTCCGTTCGGTTTCCCTGATCAAGGCTGGGGTGGCGGAGATCGCCCGGCTATTACAATGACTCATTATGCGGCCGAGACTTTCTGCCAATGGTTATCCAAGAAAACAGGAAAGACTTATCGTTTACCGACCGAGGCGGAATGGGAATATGCGGCACGTGGCGGCACGGAAACGCCTTATTTCTTTACGGGTAATCCAAAAGACTTCTCCGATCAAGGCTTCTGGCGTAAATTTTTCGACGCTAAGACTGATAGTATAGGTTCTTATGTGATTTATAGCAAGAACAGCAAAAACAAGACGCAAGAACCGGATTTAGTAAAAGCCAATCCCTTTGGTTTAAAGAATATGTTGGGTAATGTAATGGAATATTGTGCCGACAAGTATGATCCTGAAGCTTACGCTAAAAGCGGAAGTAGCGCCACAGATCCATTGGTTACTGAAGGTACAGAATGGGTAGTGAGAGGCGGTAATTATACCTCCGATGCGGCAGATCTTCGCTGCGCTTCCCGTGATTATACCAAACATGAAGCTTGGTTAAAAACCGATCCGCAACAGCCGAAGAGTATCTGGTGGTACTCCGACATCAGAGGAATCGGTTTCCGTGTTGTATGTGAACCTAATAAATAGTATCTAAAAAAATAATATCATGAAAAAAGAGAACAGCATTAGCAGAAGATCATTTCTGAAAAGTTCAGCCCTAGCGGGTGCGCTTGGAGCAATTGGAACAGGTAGTACAGTTGGTGTATTAACTTCTTGTGGTGGAGGTGAAAGTGCGAACGCAATAAAGCCTTTGAAAGAACCCGGTACTTATTACGTGCCCGAATTACCAGATCTGGCAACTGATGGAAAAGAACTAAAAGCTGGTGTAATCGGTTGTGGCGGACGTGGTTCCGGAGCCGCTTTTAACTTCTTGAACGCTGCGAACGGCGTTACGATCGTGGCTTTAGGCGATACGTTCCAAGAACGTGTCGATGATTTGGCAAAGAAATTAAAAGATGAGAAAGGAATTGATGTACCGGCTGATAAACGTTTCGTCGGCTTGGATGCGTACAAACAAGTGATTGATAGCGGCGTAGATGTAGTGATCGTCGCCACTCCTCCCGTATTCCGTCCAGTTCATTTCCAATACGCCACAGAAAAGGGCAAACATTCCTTCTTAGAGAAACCTATCTGTGTTGATCCGGTTGGTTACCGTACCATTATGGCTACCGCAAAACAAGCTGCGGCAAAGAACTTATGTGTCGTAACCGGTACTCAACGCCATCACCAACGCAGTTATGTCGAGTCTTACAAGAAGATCATGGAAGGATTGATCGGTGAGATCACGGGCGGTACGGTTTACTGGAATCAGAATATGCTTTGGTATCGGGATCGTCAACCGGAATGGAACGATTGCGAATATATGATCAAGGACTGGGTAAACTGGAAATGGCTTTCCGGCGACCATATCGTAGAGCAACACGTACATAATATAGATGTATTCACTTGGTTCAGCGGATTGAAACCAGTCAAGGCTGTAGGTTTCGGTTCTCGCCACCGTCGTATCACTGGCGACCAATATGATAACTTCAGCGTTGATTTCACAATGGAAAATGGTATCCATATGCATAGTATGTGCCGCCAGATAGATGGTTGTGCAAATAATGTAAGCGAATTCATCCAAGGAACCAAGGGATCATGGAGCAGTGACACGATGGAGATCAAGGATTTGGCAGGAAACGTTATCTGGAAATATGATAGCGAGGCCGAAAAAGCGAACTTCAAGCAAACTGACCCGTATACATTAGAGCATGTAAACTGGATCAACTGCATCCGTGGTGGTAAACAAATCGAGCAAGCTTCTGAGACTGCTATCTCCAATATGGCCGCAATCATGGGTCGTGAGTCCGCTTACACGGGTGCCGAGACCACTTGGGATGCCATGACTGCCTCTGCATTGGATTATACTCCGAAAGATTTGAACTTAGGAAAGATGGATATGAGCGGCTTCGTCGTTCCTGTTCCGGGTAAACCAATCGACAAGAAATAATCCAGACTGTTTATGACATTAAATAGAAGAAACTTTTTAAGAACCTCTTTATCCGGCGCTGCTTTAGCGGTAGGAAGTACGGCCTTGGCCTCCTGCTCTTCCAAGCCGGCAAAGACTGCCGAAGGAGAAAAAGGGAGCGACAAGACCGGCAAGGACCTTGAATTAAAACTTTCTTTCCAAGAGGGAATCGCCCCGGGTGAAAGTTTGAACGAGAAACTTGATTTTATGGAGAAGTTGGGCGTTGTAGGTTTTGAGCCGGGTGGCGGAGGATTAGCCAGCCGGGTAAACGAGATCAAGCAGGCCTTAAACGGACGTAATATCAAAGTGAGTGCCATTTGCGCCGGCTTCAAAGGCTTTATTCTTTCTACCGATCCAGCCATCCGCAAGGAATGCATGGATACGATGAAAGAGATCATAGCCGCAGCCGGTGAATTAGGTTCTACGGGCGTGATTATCGTTCCTGCCTTTAATGGTCAAGTCCCCGCCTTGCCTCATACGATGGAGACACGGGATTTCCTTTGCGAGCAATTCAACGAGATGGGAACTTTCGCCGCCCAGCATGGGACTAGCGTCATCTTTGAACCTTTGAACCGAAAAGAGTGTTTTTATCTACGTCAAGTAGCCGACGCCGCCTCTTTATGCCGGGATATCAATAATCCGGGTGTACGTTGCATGGGCGACTTCTGGCATATGACATGGGAAGAGACCTCTGATATGGGAGCCTTTATCTCTGGTGGAGAGTATCTCCAACACGTACACGTGGCCAGCCGCAAACGTCGCAGCATGCCGGGTGAGGATGGAGATGCCGATAACTATATCAATGGCTTTAAGGGATTGAAAATGATTGGTTATAACAACTACGTAAGTTTCGAGTGCGGATGTCAGGGAGACCGTAACGTGGTAGTCCCCGCCGCCGTCAAGTTATTACGTGAACAATGGGAACAAGCTTGATAAGATGCCTTTAGTATACCCAAATATGCAATTGAGTGAGGTGGTGGAAGAACACCCCTCACTCATTCCCGTAATCAACCGGTTTGGGATTCGTCTCGGGCTTGGCGACAAATCGGTGAAGACGCTCTGTGAAGAACATTCGCTGGATATGGACTTTTTACTGACAGTGATCAATACCTTCCTCAACGAGGAGTATTTTCCGGAGAAGAAGTTACAAACCTTCCATACATCGCAAATCATTGATTACCTGACAAAGACGAACCAATACTATTTACGTTATCAGCTTCCCAATATAGAACGCCATCTAGGTTCCTTTATCTCGATGAGTACGCCCGGTAATCCTACTCTTGGATTGATAGGACGCTTCTTCTCCTCGTTCAAGGAAGAACTCATCGCCCGCATTGAGAAAGATGATAAGATATGGTTCCCCTACTGCATGTCGTTAAGTAAAAAGCTGGGAAAAGAACCGGCGGGAACGATCGATGGATTGCAAATCACCTCCGAGCAACGTACGGAAGATACCATCGAGGCCCTTTTAGCCGACTTAAAAAGTATCATGGTCAAGCATCTTTCGGGAGATTACGACGAGAATTTATGTTATGCCGTCCTCTTCTCCATCTGTAGTCTGGAGAAAGATATCAAACAACACAACCGGATCCGATATCGAATCCTTACCCCCATGGTCTCGGCCATGGAAAAATTATGTATCTAACGATCTGAAATGCATCGAAACAAACAAATAGCGATCATACTGTCTGATACCCTAAGAAGTATTGGGCTGCAAAGCTTGCTGACCGACTACTTCCCCCCGGTAGAGGTTTGCTATTTTCCAAATTTCGAGATGCTTTCCTCCACAGGAAGCGACACCTACGATTACTATTTCACCGATTCAGATATCCTTGTGCTCAACGCAGATTTCTTCCTCCCGAGAAGGAACAAGACCGCCATCCTCATCGACAGCACCGAAGAACACGGGGCGCTCTCGTCTATGAACCGTATCACGTTACGTTCCTCCCAAGAGACCATTATCGAGCAATTGCAACAATTATTTACGAGCGACAGCTCCGGCAACACCACTACCGAAAACAACAAGGACCTATCCAGCCGTGAGGTAGACGTACTTCAACTGATCGTAAAAGGCATCACGAATAAAGAGATCGCCGATAAGCTGAACATCAGCTTGAACACCGTCCTCACCCATCGTAAGAACATCACCGCCAAGCTGGGCATCAAGACCGTTTCCGGCCTCACCTTCTACGCCATCATGAACGGGATCATCTCAGGTGACGATATCGAACTATAGCGAAGCCAACAAACCAGCTTTCAAAATCACTACATCTAGTGATTGACCATCCTGTTTCTTTACCGTTTCTTCGCGATTGAAAAAATATACTAACAAAAGAAATTCGATGAAGAGACACTACTTAGGTATCATCGCCCTAGGTGCGTTGGGGCTGCAAAATGTATACGCCGAGAATATCAAGGCTAACGAGAACGACACGATAAAAACCTATAACATGGGTGAGGTAATCGTGACCTCATCCACGAAGGAGACAAATAACCTCCGCACGTTACCCGGTTCCGTATCGATCCTTTCCCCGCAAATGATCTCCGGCAGGCAGATCGACGCATTAAAGGATATAAGTTCTTTCGTCCCGAACCTATACATGCCGGATTATGGGGCAAAACTAACCTCGGCCATCTATATCCGCGGTATCGGAGCCAGAAGTAGCGGACAATCCGTAGGCTTATATGTAGACAACGTGCCTTATCTGGATAAAAGCACCTTCGATTTCGAGCTGACCGATATCCAGCGCATCGAGGTATTACGAGGGCCGCAAGGAACCTTGTATGGTCGTAACGCCATGGGGGGCATCGTAAATATCTATACCATCTCCCCGTTCGATTACCAAGGAAAGAAACTCTCCCTATCGGCCGGAAGCTACGGGCAATATAAAGTCAAGGCCTCCCATTATGCTAAGTTGAGCGAGACCATCGGATTTACCGCCGCCGCTTACTATGACCATAGCGACGGCTTCTACACCAATGCCTACGATGGGAAAAAGATCGATAAGGAAGACAACGTTGGCGGTCGCTTCAAGTTGGAAGGTCGCTTCAATCCGAACTTCCGTGCCTCCTACTCCCTTTCCGTAGATTATACGGATCAAGGAGCGTTTCCATATGGCATGTTCATCGGAACCGGAAATACCGATCACAAGTATGTAAATCCTATCAATATCAACGATCCCAGCTCTTATAAACGGACGGTCATCGCCAATAACCTGTCCCTCGAATACCGGAATGAGCACGTGATACTGAGCAGCATCACCGGTCATCAATATTTCAAGGATGACATGAAGATGGATCAAGACTTCTCCCCTCTCTCGATCTTTACCCTCAACCAAAAGCAAAAGCAAAACGCTTTCAGCGAGGAATTGGCGATCAAGAGCAACACGAGGAATAATTACCAATGGTCCTTCGGACTCTACGGTTTCTACGATGATCTACATACGGACGGTCCGGTCGATTTCAAGGAAGACGGAATTAAGACCGTTCTCCAGCCCGTATTCGATCAATTGAAGAAAGATCACCCTAAGATGCCCTATCTAAAAATACTGGACGATCATCTTTATATTCCGGGTTCTTTCGACACCCCTTCTTATGGCCTTGCTTTGTATCACCAATCCACTTATAACAATCTGTTCACGGAAGGCCTGTCAATTACCGCCGGTATCCGCTTGGATTACGAGAAGCAAAAGATGGATTACAATTCTGAGGCTAAGATGAGAATGGGGTTCGGCTTCGTAGAAAACGGACCGGTTATCGACATCGAGAAACTTTTCCCGATCCCAACCACCGTGATGGACGCCAGTGTCTCCCAAGACTTCTGGCAAGTACTTCCGAAAATATCTTTAAAGTACGAATGCTCGCCAAACACGTTCACCTATGTATCGGTAGCGAAAGGTTATAAGACCGGGGGCTACAACGTACAAATGTCGGCAGACGTGATGCAAAGCCAGATGCAATACGATATGATGAACGCTTTCAAGGACATGATGCCGATCGAGGTCAAAGAACCCACCCCCATCGAGGAAGTAGCCTCCTACAAACCAGAGAAAAGCTGGAACTACGAGATCGGTATCCGTAGCGAGTTACTATTCCAACGCCTAAGCGCAGAATTGACAGGTTTCTATATGGACATTCAAGACGTGCAGTTGACCAAATTCGTGAACAGCGGCAACGGCCGTATCCTCACCAACGCCGGGAAAGCCAAAAGCTACGGTATAGAGGCCTCCTTGCGTGCCCGTATCATCGATGGGCTAACCGCCGACGTTAATTACGGTTTCACCCATGCTACGTTCCGGGATTACAACAATGGGAAAGAGGATTTCAAGAACAACTTCATCCCATATACCCCACGTCATACCTTCAACGTAGGACTGCAATACACCCGCCTGTTCCGTAACGCATGGATAGACCAATTCTCCGCCTCCGCCCAATTCAGCAGTGTCGGAAAGATCTTCTGGACCGAGCGAAACGACATCTACCAGAAATTCTACGGAACGGTGAACGCAAAGGTAGGCGTACGCAAAGGTATCGTCAACGTAAACCTATGGAGCCGTAATATAACGAACACCCATTACTCTGCATTTTATTTCGAGTCATTCGGGAATCCGTTTATCCAACTAGGTAAGCCCTTCCAGATCGGTGCGGAGGTGGCGATCGCCTTTTAAGCGCAAGCGTTCGATAGAAATAAAAAATGGGAGAGCCGGTTCTTACACCAACTCTCCCGATAACATTATTCTTACTTTTCAGTCTTCGACAGCCTACAGAGCAAGAGCTACAATACGTCTCTTCTAGTAAACGAATCACCCTCTAGATATTCCATCCTTAACCTCGAATATAAAACTATACAGATCTTTTTATAGATTCCTCAAAAGAAACCACATTATATTTTCCATCAAAATCATTACTTAATGACAAATCATAAGCATCATCATCAAAAGCACGTTGTACAAAACGAATCAGTTTTATACCTAGCCATACGAAAGGATTTAATAATGTAGTCAACCATATTTTATGACCACTATATTTCGCTATAGCATTTACCATAACAGAAGTGGAAGCGTACTCTATATTCTGCGGACAAAAAATCCCCTTAGAATTATTATCAATCAACAGTCTGATAAATTCACATAGATTATCAATAAAAATCAAGCTCTTTCTCTGCGGATAATCAGGAAACACAGGCAATTTTTGCCCGTATTTCACTAGTAAAGGATAATTCCCTTTGCAACCTTTACCATATATCGCTGGTGGACGAACACTGCATACCGCAAACGAATCGTCATTCATGGATTGAATAACTTTATCCGCCTGCAGTTTACTATCTCCGTAAAAGCTAGAAGGATTCTCATTATTCTTATCTGTGACAATACCACAATCATCTCCATAAACGTTCATTGACGACAAGAAAATGAATTGCTTCACTCCTGACTCTCTTGCTGTTTGGCATATATCAATCGTCATATCCCGATTAATCGAATAGAACAAATCCCTTAAGTCTTCCGTAATTTTTATATGAGCAATACCAGCGACATCTATCACTACATCAAAAGAAGAGAAATCTGTTTTCTTCCATTCATTATTTATTGTTCCAATAGAAGCAACTTGGTATTTTGAGGGGAATCGGTTTAACCAGTTTTCTATATTTGTCCCAATATAGCTACCGGCTCCTGTTATCAGTACTCTTTTCATAGCTAACATTATAATTTAATCAAACCATCCTCATTATACAAAATATCCCAATACTTACGTAATAATTTGGTACCATATTTTATCTCTATTGGCGGTAATTCCTCACCTAATAATTGTTTCACTCTCAAATACGGTAAATTCAAACCAGCTCCAGCATATAATACGATGGTAGCAGTGACACGCGGATTCAAATCTGTTAACCATGGAGTATCATTCTCATCTAACATAAAATCAAAACCAATATTACCATCTAAGTTTAATTCACGCACAATATCTTTACATAGCTGATAAGCATCGCTTTTCTTTTCCACCACACTACTTTGAGCGATACTCATAGAACTAGTCGTATTTCTTCTCCCCGCAATGTACAATGTATTTCCTTGGTCAGCCAAAAGATCCACCGTATATTCTACACCTGGAAGAAATTCCATCGCTATCATTTCAGGTATAGGTTGGCATCCATCTATTATCTCGTACATTTCCTCTAATGTCACATTCTGAGAAGAAGGCTTTTCATGCATAAATAAATCTGATTTCGACAAATTAGCACGTACGATTCGTACCCCACGACTACCACTATTCTGTGTCATCTTAACGCAAACAGGCTTTTGAGGATAACCCAATTCTCCGATACGATTACGAAGTGTTTTGGCAGAATCTACCAAGAAATATTTCGGCACCACCAACCCTTTATCCTTCATAAACTCATAAAGCTGATATTTACTGTTAGCGATTTCAAGTGTTTCATTATTCGAGATAGCCACTTTTACATCCAGCTTCTTAAAATCATCCATTCTTTTTAGAATGGAAGGAAGTTCCATAGAAATATGCGGAAAAAACACATCTACCTTTTCATTCTTACAAATGTTCAGAAGAACATCTACAAAATTAGAATCAGTATATTTGGGAACTTGATAATATTTATCCACCAGCAAATTCATCGCAGGATCATTGGATATATCGCAACCGACAATCTTGATATTTCTTTCTTTATTTGCTTTCAGACATTTGAAGAAACCCGGCATAAAGAATGCTCCACACGCCGAACTTAATACAACTATATCTCTCATGGATTCTAGAATTTAAAGCTAAATTTATTGAATACGTCATCGAAAGTCTCTGCCCGCATAATCTGTTCCACCTCACCATTGGTACGCAGGACATACATGGCACTTTGAGGTTTGATGAATTGTGGCTTAGACACAATGGAATAACCACCAACATTGTCGAACACCAAAATGTCACCTTCTGCGATAGATTGTTCAAATCCCGGATAGAGTACATCTTGTTCCAAACATGTGAATCCCATGATATCCATATTAGTATAAGTATGCTGTTCCTTACCTCCTGACAAAACAGTTACCGGCAATTTTTTCATAGTACAGATTTCACCCAAATTATGATAATCACCATCCATATTAGCTATATATCGTCCCCTTACCTCTTTAACGCTAAGAACTTTCGTTACAAAACTCAAATAACGAGCTACCACAGTAGTACCAGGCTCAGTAAATAAGATAGGTTGATTTTCCACATCTTTATAATGGTCAGCAAAAGGCTGGATCGTACAATCCGCATAATCTTCATAAGTAGGCACGGTATCACCCCCAAACTGTTGTTTCAAAAATTCAGGCATATCAGCATACATACCGCTTCCCAACGAAATATAAGCTGGAACCCCGTCAATATAGTCATCCGCCGCTTTCAACATAATCTCCGTACGTTTAGTCCAAGCCTCCACACCTCTTGAGCGACTGATATGACAATGCAGACCGATCAAATTCAGATTGACAGTTTCTTTAATTAAAGAAACCGTTTCCTGTAATTCCTTACTTTCTGGCACTAGCCCAAAACGAGAAATAAAATCCCCTCCCACATGCATATTTATACGAATACCAACCGTATAATTTCTATCAGGATGCCCTTTAACATAAGAAACTATACGCTTCGCCTCATCTAGGCTATCTATATTCAATATACCTTGATGTTCTAAGTGATCAAACATCTCCTCTCCTTTTGAGGGGCCATTGTAAACAATCTGTTTGTTATCATAACCTAACTTTTTAGCCAGTGTATATTCCATATCAGAAACTACCTCGGCATACCCACCCAACGATCTAACCAATTGGCAAACAAAAGGAGTATAATTGGTCTTGTAGGAATAAGAAAGCTGGTAATTAGGATAAATAGCCTTGAAGATACCTTCCAGCTTTCTATAATTATCAATGAAGCCTTTTTCATCAAACAGATAAAAAGGAGTACCATTACTCTTAATAAGATTTCTAATAGCTTGTTCCATTAGTATAACATATTTATTTCATTATTTCATTGGTTCGATACTCTTTCAAATGAGGTCTGAAATCATTACCATAATCATTCGTCATACGCTTAATTATTATACTAAATGTCAAGAAAAACACCTTCAAATCTAACCATAAAGATAAATGGTTAGCATAATACACCTCATATTCAAATTGTTCCTCATACGTTGTAAAGACCTTGCCAGACAAGCTGTCGGGAGGAATCAAACCTCCACGTACGCTATGACGTGCTCGTTCAGATTCATTGAAATACGGAAGATCATCCATCCGAAGTGGACGTGGACCAACAAAAGACATATCGCCAATGAAAATCGCCCATAGTTCCGGTAATTCATCAAGGGAGGAAGAACGAATCAAAGCCCCAGCCCTAGTTACACGTTGTCCCTCCGGAAGTAAATTCCCCTCCTTGTCTCGTGCATTGGTCATCGACCGGAACTTATACAGCTTGAAAGGCTTTTCCCCTTTACCGATACGCTCTTGAGAGAACAAGATCGGGCTACCCATAGAGATCCTGACAATAATAGCCAAGACAAGATATATCGGCAACAGAGCAATCATGGCAATGCCTGACAATACAATATCTAAAAAACGTTTAAAGAAATATCTGTACATACTAACTAATATTCTCTTAATACGATTTCAAAGCTTTCAGCATAGTTCGTTCCCCACTGGCTCCCCCTAACAGCAGCAAGGCCAGTAATATATTCGGCACTACGAGGGTGCGGATAAGGACGCATCACTCCTCTGTACATTCCCAATGCCGTAATCTTGGCATCCACACCCTCTTGACCAACTTCCACGTAACAATTAGGACGGAACAGATTCATAGCGTTATTAATAGCCCATTCCGTGCAGCTTGGTACCTCCATATACCAAAACTCCTTCACCCGTTTCACCTCGGGCCTACGTTGGAACAAACGGATAGCTTCCTGACAAGCCATGGAAGTCTGCAAATGATCATTGTTCGTATCAGCGGGATGATGCGTAATGACAATATCCGGCTCACTCTCTTTGATAGCACTTTCAATAAACTGCACCAATTTCAAATGCGGCACCGTATTCATCTCGATATTAGGGAAAGTCGCTTCAAATATTCTATCCACTCCCAAGTATTTGGTACTGGCATTCGTATCATCCTCCAACTCATTATCATCGGGACGGAATGCACGAGCTTTCGCTTCTGCACACATGATAACCACATCTACAATGTCGCCATTTTGGGTCCATCTAGAGATAGAAGCTCCCGCACCCAAAACCTCATCGTCGGGATGAGCAACTACAATTAAATATTTCATGGAACTTATTTTACTCTTTTATCCACTTTAGAAAAAACTTCATCAACAAAACCATGAAGAGAATATCTGTATAATATAGATGGATCAACAGGTTTAAAATCTGAGAACAAGAACTCCTTAGGTATATTAATACATTCAAGATTAACAACTAAAATATTATCTGGATCATAGAAATCATATTTCATTACTTCTGCATTATTAGTAATATACTTCCTGTTAGCAGCCATAGCTTCATATGGCCTCGGAGATAGACCGCTCTGTTCAGAATAAACAATATCAAGAATGCATTTACTTTTTCTAACAATTTCCACATTTTCTAAATAACTCATCGGCTTAAATTGCATTCTTTTATAACTAACAAAAGTTCCCCTACGAATAAAATCCCACAAATAAAGTGTCCAGCTTGCCATATACAGAAAAAAGAATGACTTGATCCGATTTATCACAAAATACTCTTGAAGTCTTTTTATAACACCCCATCTATTGTTATAAAGTGTACCCACAAAAGATACGTCAAAGCTATAATCTTTTTTTACAGCTATATCCTGATATTCTTTTAAAAAAAATAGAGGTCTAAATTTAAATTGAGGATTATTTATAACATCATCAGTGTCGAAAGAATAAACATAGTCATATTGTTTAAGGATCTCTGGTATTTTTTTTCCACATAAAGGGTCCCACTGAAAAAAGATGAAAGTAGATTTTGGAAAACACCTATGAAGATATTTAAGTACTTTCACATCAAATCCCTGCCCCCTTATTACAAAAATTATATCAGGATTAAAATCCTTATTGATAGTCACAATTCTTCTAATGTAATTGAAGAAATACTGTGGCACTACCTTTTTAAACAAATACATATATATTTTTGTGAAAGAAGCTTGTGACGGACGTTCGTCATAAACACGTACTTCCGCCCCTCTACTTTCCAACTCTGTAACACAACCATCTGTATAATGTTTACAGGTTCCAAAAGGAGAAAATAGCAATACTTTTTTTCCTAATAATTTTTCCATTTACTTAAAAATCAAAAAACAACCTCTTTATATCCATTCAACCATCTATGGTTCATTTCTCCATAGCCTTGTTATAATCAAATTCACGACTAATACACTCCAAATTCTTATAAACCTTTATCCTTTTCTCCAAACCATTTTATCTACCACCCCGGTATAACTCTGAATCAGTTTCACCACCTTTACCGAGACATTCTCATCCATATAGTTAGGAACCGGAAAGCCCAACGCTCCATCTCGGTTCATCTCAACAGCCACATCCACCGCTTGCAGTACCTGCTCCGTCGTGATGCCAGCCAAGATAAAGTTTCCTTTGTCCAATGCCTCTGGACGTTCCGTACTTGTGCGAATACATACCGCAGGGATCGGATTGCCAATAGACAGGAAAAAACTGCTCTCCTCCGGAAGCGTTCCGGAATCAGATACGACCGCAAAAGCGTTTATCTGAAGATGATTGTAGTCATGAAAGCCTAAGGGCTGATGTTGAATCACACGAGGATCGAACCGGAAACCCCGTTGCTCAATATATTTCTTAGAACGAGGATGACAAGAATACAAGATCGGTAAATCGTACTTCTCTGCCATAGCGTTCACTGCGTTCATCAAGTCAAAGAAATTAGCCTTCGTATCGATATTCTCCTCCCGATGAGCAGAAAGAAGGATATACTTGCCTTTCTCCAATCCCAATCGGCTTAGCACATCACTAGCCTTGATCCGCTCCAAATTATTATGCAAGACTTCAGCCATTGGAGAACCTACCACATAAGTACGCTCCTTAGGAGTACCTGCGGCATTCAAATAGCGGCGAGCATGCTCGCTGTAGCAAATATTCACGTCTGATATGATATCCACTATACGGCGGTTTGTTTCCTCAGGAAGGCACTCATCGAAACAACGATTACCAGCCTCCATGTGGAAGATAGGGATATGTAAACGCTTCGCTCCTATTACACTCAAGCATGAGTTGGTATCACCCAGCACAAGTACAGCATCCGGTTTTAACTCAACCATCAACTTATAACTCTTATCGATTATGTTACCCATTGTAGCACCAAGATCATCCCCTACGGTATCCAGATAAACCTCTGGATCCGCCAACTTCAGATCCTTGAAAAAGATCCCGTTCAAATTGTAATCATAGTTCTGACCCGTATGAGCCAATACCACGTCAAAATATTTTCTGCACTTATTAATAACAGCTGCCAACCGGATAATCTCCGGACGAGTACCAACGATGATCAGCAATTTTAATTTCCCATTATTCTTAAATGTTGCCATCACTATTCTTTTTTAACAGGTTCAAAATAGGTATCCGGGTGGTTCAAATCAAAACTCTCATTCGCCCACATTACCGTTACCAGATCCTCCGTATCGGAGAGATTAATAATATTATGCGTATAACCCGGAAGCATATGAACCGCCTCAATTCTATCACCACTCACATCAAACTCAATCATCTCGTCTGTACCGATCTTTCGCTCTTGTATCAAGCCATGACCGGAAACTACTATAAAAAACTCCCATTTGCTGTGATGCCAATGTTGCCCCTTGGTTATACCAGGCTTAGAGATATTAATACTCACCTGTCCACAATTCGTCAAACGAAGCAATTCCGTGAAACTACCACGTTGATCCACGTTCATCTTCAAGGGAAAAGCCACCTTCTCCTTGGGTAAATAGCTCAAGAAGGTACTATACAACTTTTTAGCGAAACTATTGTAAGGTATCTCCGGAACTATCAAGCTGCTCGGCTGATTCTTAAAGCCTTCCAGCAATCGAACGATCTCACCCAAAGTCACCTTATGGGTAATGGGAACCGCACAGTAACGACCATCCTCTTTCAACACCGTCTCTACACCATCAAACTCACAACGATGCTCCTCTCCCTTCAAGGCTGCTATCATCTCCTCCACTAAGTCATCTATATAAAGCAGTTCCAACTCTACTGCCGGATCATTGACAGTGATAGGCAGATCGTAGGCAATATTATTACAGAACGTAGCGACAGCACTGTTATAATTAGGTCGGCTCCATTTTCCAAACAGATTCGGAAAACGATACACCAACACCTTCGCCCCCGTCTCCTCACCATATCGGAACATAAGCTCCTCTCCTGCCTTCTTGCTCTTACCATACTCAGACGTTCCGAAACGTCCTGCCAACGTAGCCTGTATAGAACTAGAGATCATAACAGGACAATTATTCTGATACTTCTTCAGCGTATCAAGCAGTGTAGAAGCGAAGCCAAAGTTTCCTTGCATAAACTCCTCATGGTTCTGTGGACGGTTCACTCCTGCCAGATTGAATACGAAGTCACAATCACTACAATATCGTTCCAACTCTTCCTGTGTCGAATCAATATCATACTCATATACGGCACAGACGGTCAGATCACCATAATACCTCGCCTTGCCATCCCGTATATTTTTGAGTTGGCAAACAAGATTTCTGCCGACAAACCCATTTGAGCCGGTCACTAATATTTTCATTAAAAACAAAGATTTATTAATTAAGAAAGGAAATTACTCCGAACGGATCTCCCTGCCCTTAGCACAAGGCAACAGCCCAAGGTCCTCTTGGATAAAACGTAAACGCATCAATAGCTTCTTCATGCCCTCCACATCTAGGCGTGCGGTATTATGGCTATGGTAATCCTCGATAACCGAGACCTCCTCGTTACCCTCGGTAAAAAACTTATCATAATTCAAGTCACGGTTATCACAAGGGATACGATAATAATCTCCCATATCAATCGCCTTAGACATCTCCTCGCGGGTAACAAGTGTCTCGTAAAGCTTCTCGCCATGACGGGTACCGATCACTCTCACCTCCGTATCTCCATACCTAGGATCAACCTTGGCGTAAATCTCCTTCAAGGCCGTAGCTAAAGTAAAAAGCGTAGCGGCAGGAGCCTTCTGTACGAACAAGTCACCATTCTCGCCATGCGTAAAGGCATAAACCACCAAATCCACGGCATCATCCAGCGTCATCATAAAGCGAGTCATATTCGGATCAGTGATAGTGATAGACTTGCCATCCATCATCTGCTCCACCCACAAAGGAATCACTGAGCCTCGAGAAGCCATCACGTTGCCATAGCGAGTACAGCAAATAGTAGTCTTCGCATTAGCACCCAAGGCACGTCCCTGCGCAATAGCCACCTTCTCCATCATCGCCTTAGAGATACCCATGGCATTGATAGGATAAGCCGCCTTATCGGTAGAAAGCACCACCACGTTCTTCACTCCATGATCGATCGCTGAGAGCAACACATTATTAGTACCCTCAACATTCGTACGCACAGCTTCCATAGGGAAGAACTCACAACTGGGGACCTGCTTTAAGGCAGCAGCGGCAAACACATAATCTACCCCATCCATAGCGAAATCCACCGCTTCACGTTGGCGCACATTTCCAATATAAAACTTTACCTTATGAGCTACCTCGGGGCGTTGCGCCTGCAAGAAATGACGCATATCATCCTGCTTCTTCTCATCACGCGAAAAGATACGAACCTCCTTAATGTCGCTATCCAAGAAACGACGAAGCACGGCATTTCCGAAAGAGCCCGTACCACCTGTAATTAACAGGGTTTTATTTTCAAATACAGACATTATATATCAATGATTAAAATTAATTAGAGTACTTGTTCCACACGTTTACATATTTCCTTGATCAAGTCTTCATTGTTCGTAGATCTGCCTTTTCCCCACATCTCATCCAATATCCAAGTTCGCCTTTCTTCAGAAATCTGTAGCGAGCTGCTACTTTCTATCGTTGCTAGCAATTGCTTAAAATCTGAAGCATGTACTCCTGGTGTAAATGTCTTATAGTCACGAAAGAATCCGAATTCGTTTTTCGCATAACTATCTACGTCGAAATCATAATGGATAACCCCTTTATTGGGTAATAATAAATAGTCATACCAAATAGAAGAATAGTCAGATATCATAATATCCGTAAAAGGTAAAATCGGATACAAATCAATATTGGCATCTATATAATAGATATGCTTCAAATCCTTATATTTAAACGTATCATACTTCATGGAAGGATGAAGCTTGAGTAATAATATGGCATTTATTTTTGAAAATGCCTTATTCAAGGCATACAGATCAGGAAAGGCATAGTCCATAAAATGCGTACCATAGTTGATACGCCATGTGGGCATGTAAACAAATACCTTGTTATACTTCCGTGAAGTATGAATAATATCCAACATCAAGGGGTCTTCTTTTTCTTCGATATAGCGAAGCAAACGCTCATGATCCATCATCATAAACGAACAACGAGGCGACATACCATGATACAATACTTGCGGATCAAATCGAAAGAATCGCAAGTACTGGTCATCTATCGTTGGTGTGGTTGAAAAAAACAAGCCATATTGTTCATAGACATAAGGCATACATACACGTGAAAGAAACGATCGATCTGCTGGAATTGCTTTATTGTCAACCATCGCTTTCAAAGAGATTCCATGCCACAGATTCACATTGAAAACTCTTCCGGAAGTGAAAAAATTGATGTGATTTGAATTTACCGTACTGACATAAACACCTGCGGTCAATGAATGATATAATCCTTTAAGGCTATACTTATAATATGCACTGTAAGACAATGCTCGTAAACGTTTGACCAACCTGCGTGAGGAAGTTATCCAGATCGTTTGGATTTCTGGATGCTGTTCCTGCATATAAATAAAGAGGTATTTAGTATTATCCTTAAAGATCTTTTTGTTACCAAACACCCATTTTTTTTTGTTCCTAGGAGTACAATAAGAAATCATTAGGAAAAAATACCCTATAAATACATAAATTACCTCTTGAATAAGTTCGGAAATACTATGTCCTTTAAAAATAACATTAAGAAATTTCATATGATACCTATCTATAATTATTTATAAGTTGAAATAAGTTTTGATAAGATAGTTTTCAAGTCATTTTGGGGCGACCATCCTAATTCCTGCAGCTTAGCGGTACTTAATCTTAATTTTGTTTCTGGGGCATACCCCATATTATCATTTAATCTAAACTCCACACTTATATTAGGATTAAAGTTATCTCTTAGAAGTTCAGCCAATCCCCTTGCTGAAATATAAGTATCTGCATTTGCTATATTATACGCATTGCCTTTTTCACCTTTGAGTAATATATAAAGTATCGCTGAAACACAATCTGTAGTATAACAATAGGGTCTTGCTGCTCTACCTTGAGTATGTAAAATAATATTCTGGCCTTGGGATGCAAGCCGACAAAATTGTGTGATAACACGGTTATCCGTACTACTCACATTAACCCCTGTAGTCTGTGTCAAGCGAGCCACCATTATATTCAAATTATACTCAGTCGCATACAACGCACATAAATTTTCAGCAGCACGCTTTGCCATCGGATAGCTACTACGTGTCGCCATTGGATCTAAATAGCCTTGAACCTCTTCTGTCACAAAGTTTAAATCATCCAGGATAGTACCATACACTTCCAATGATGATAAATAGACAAAGCCTTTTACCGGAAAACACCTTACATACTCCAATAAAACTTGCGTACAATTAACAATCGTATTAAATGTTTCTACTGGCTTTTCGACAAAAAATTTACTTGAAGTAGGGGCTGCACAATGTACGATGAAATCCACTTCACCAATTTCACTATAATCAAATGAAGACAAATCGCACTCTATAAAATGTATATGAGTATGCTCCTCGCTTTCATACATATCTTGCGCTTTGGCTTTACAGCGTACAGGTGCGACAATACGAATATTCCTGTTTAACGCTAATAAACAATGTATTAAAGTAGAACCTATCAGTCCTGTTCCTCCTGTAATAAGAAAAATTGTATGACCAAGCTGTGCGGAAAGCCCAAAAGATCTCACAAACTCCTCTATATCTTGTTTAATAAGTTGATTCATAAATTAAAACCCAAAAATTTGTTGATTCTCATGCACCTCTACCATAGCCCTAAATATAAAATAGTCGGTAGGAGTCGTAATTTTAATATTCTCCATAGGCCCCTCTATGGTTGCCATCTTATACCCAAAATAACTCATCATAGAACAAGAATCTATAAAAGTAATGTTACCATTTTCTTTATTCTTTCTATGGATACTTAGGATATCCTTTAAATAGAAGCTTTGAGGTGCCCGGGCCAGCAGGCAAGAAGAACGATCGGGAATCACCATTTGTCCCTCCTCTTTCTGGATGACAAAAGTTTCTATGGCAGGTACGACAGTTATGGCACTTCCTTTTTCATGTACTTTTTCAATATTCCGTGTAATTGTCTCATCCACGATCAAAGGCCGGACCCCATCATGAATAAGCACCACGGCATTCTCCTCACCCTTATCTTTGCAATAATCCTCCACGGCACAAAGACCTCTATAGATAGAATCTTGCCCAGAATCACCTCCTGACACAATTTTAACCACCTTGTTGATCTCAAACTTCTTCAACATTTTTTTCAAAAAAGGAATCCACGATTCAAGGCATACCACTACAATACCATCAATCAAAGGGTGATTGTCAAAAAGTTCAAGCGTATAAATGATAATAGGTTTACCCCTTAACTCCAGAAATTGTTTAGGTTTAGACCTAGTATTCATTCTTACACCGGATCCCCCCGCAAAAATGACTGCTATATTTTTCATGATTAACAAAATATGAAAGCTAAGCTTCTATTAATTTTTCCAATAAAGCCAATTGACTATCCATCGTATTTTCCGGAAAGAGTGCTTCTACCTCTTCAAAAGACAATCTCTTTCCTTTCATTTGCTTACAAAACTCACTCACTCGCTCTACCGCATCCGCATCATCAGGACCAATATTAATACCTAAGGGGTATTTCTCTACCATTGCATAATGAACGTCTTTCAATTGATAGAAATTAATGATCGGGCGACCTGTAGAAAACAATTCTAACATTTTACTAGGTATTTGCAAGCTGAAATTATTTCCTATATTTATCAAAATATCATATTCATTATAAATAAGCTCATTATATCTACTTCTATTAACAGCCGGGAAACTTTTAATAGTTTCTGACAAATACTTATCTACAATACTATTACAATTACTATAACTAATATAAAAATCGACATGAATATCATCAATTTGAGATAAGACAGATAATGCCCGCTCCGGATTTCTTCTATCTGCATACAACGCTCCCGCATAAACCAATCTACATTTCCCTTCATTTACGATTTGTTGAACAACTGATTTAGATAAGGAGCTAAGAATATATTTCATCACAAAAGTTTTCTCATTCGGTTGAGAGAAGTCATTCAAAGCCGAATGATAAAGTTCTTCTGTAAACATATTAAAGTCAGCTATATCATACACAGATTTTTCATTTTTATAATTACGAATTTTTCTTCTATTTGGAAAAAAAACATACTTATATTTAGAAGGTTGAAAGGTAAATGGATCTGTTATAAAAGTAATCCATTTTACTTTAGGATGCTTAAGCTTAAATCTTCGGGATGCAAAAACAGAACAAATGGGATTAACCACACTAATAATCACATCAATCGTCTTATCTTGATCAATTTTTTCCAGTTCATGATAAAATGGATTCATTTGCCAACCCTCAACTGTAGGATAACTGATTGGTGACAACAATAAAGACCTAATTCTAAACAAATCAACAACTACCTTATTAAGCATAACATTACGACCATTCCGTATATTCTCTTCACACAACATCCTCCATTTCCACATTCGTGAAAAAACAAAATGCAGCTTAATCTTAGGATCATTTAACGGTTCAAAATGAACCTGACTTAATGGACAAACAACATCAATAGAGTGTTTATTTTTTAATATTTGTATATACTTATCTATGCAGGCTGAAGTCGCTGACATATTTGGATAATACGCACCTGTTAAAATTACTATATTCATGATTATATCTTAATTAATTCTTTTTCTATAACATCCGATAATCACAGGATATTATAAATATCATGAGTAAAATAATATCTAATTATTCCTAATCCTTTCATTATAAATTATTTCAACTTATAATTATACATTTTTATATATAAAAATATCATTAAAACGCCCATAGACATAGAAGACAAATTAAAATCAATGACTGAAAGAATCAATGACAGAAAAAATATATTCAACAGTATCATTGAAGACACATTTTGATAACGATAAAACCAACAAATAGACTTTCTCATAAGAATTCCGAACAGGAATGGAAAAACGATCATTCCTACAATTCCAAAATCCAAATAGAAATAAAAGTTCCAACTGAATAAGGCATTCCAATTCTTATCAAAATTTTGTCTCGAAAGTGTGATCCATGTATCCTGCTTTAAAATGACAAAGTCAGAGAAATTTGTACCATAACTAATACCAATCATCCTAAAGGCGATATCTAGTAATCCATTAAAAGCATTAAATGTCAAGGTTCCATAGCTATAACCACCTAGCTTATCAAGATAGTTATTATTCAAGGCATAATCGAATGCGACAATAGGGCCATAACTATAACTCATTAAATTCTCTGTAGTCATTTCCACTCCCACATCCAAACTTTCTTTATCAAATTCCATATATCCACGCCTTCCAGCACCAATTATAGTTAGCAAAAAAAACATTGCAGCAGACATCACTAGGATCAAAAGTCCCTTTTTTAATGTAATCTTAAATCTTTTAGGATAAAAGCAATATCCAAACAACAATAAAGGAATAACCAAATATCGAAAATAATCAATTCTTCCTCCCCCTAAAGATGACAAGCTAAACAACATGACAAAAATAAGGAGTAATAATTTAGATCTATAATAAAGAACGCCAAAGCCAAACAATCCAGCGCATAGAAAGCTGAATGGCTTTAAAATCCAATAATTCATATTGGGGAATAGTGCCCCATATATATTCAAATCTCCTGACTCAAAATATAAATTCCGGATCTGATACAAATCCCCCAAAGCCATAAACGTATAGAATTTATATAAGAGATATAAACTATAACACGTCAATACAACTAGAACTCCAACAAATAGCTTATTCTTAAAAAAGCCACGTATTGAAAGTTGAATTCCAGATTGCTTTAAATCTACAGACTTAACTGGACATTTAATTAATAAAAAACCACCTATCAAGGCCCAACAGCTAATACACAAACAGAATAACGTTTCGAATTTAGGAACTTTATAATCATACAATCCTAGCGTAGACAAAAATAAAGAAATGAACCAATATAAAGAATACAAATAAAGAATTCTTTTTGATGGCCTATCTATATTTTGAATCTTAATTATATAGATCGTTATCAGCGAAACAAGTAGTATAAATACAGTCAGCATAAATATTGATTATTTATCAACCTTTAAATAGTATTTTTAAATCATTAACCATATCCTTATTATTTAATCTTTGCACTATCTTATCAACTATAATATTCTGGAAAATAGTAATCATTAAAGCCATCCCAAAGACCAAGAAAAAACTTTGAGCGAAAGAGATATTCAACTTAGTGGCAAAGTCCAAAATGGGTATATGCCAAAAGTAGATCCAAATAGTATGTGAACCTATATACTTGAAGAAATCCTTCAAACCACAAAACCTTAATACATCGCATATCCTATGTCGCACGACCCATAACAACAAAATGCACATCATGGCATAGGATGTATAATACAAGCGAGGCGGGTACTTATACACACTTGTTTGCACTACTCTCCCTTCGATCGAAAAAAGTGTAACCGCTAACGCTGTATATAAAAAAACGGAGACAGCCAATAATAACATTACGTATTTATAATGGACACGCCACATAACGCTACCCAAGACAAAAAAGAGAATATATGGAATATTGAGAATGATCAGATAATATAAGTAACTGTCTGTTACTTGAGATATTTCCTCATAAACAATCAATGTAACCGTAGCCACAACACAAATTTTACTCAAACTCATCTTTCTCACCAGGGGGTAGATAAGGGGAGCACATATAGAAATCACAAAAAACACTCTTATGATCCAAACATACCAGCCCGTATAGAAAAAAGCGTTTCGTAATACAAATTGATAATCGATCCATTTATGAGTGACGATCGTGAACAGAATACTATATATACCCAAGAAAATCCAAGTCGGCAAAATCAACCGCTTGAATCTTTTGATAACATATTTTAAGTACCCCCCGTCAATTAATGTATTTTCATCTTTTATTGACAAGGTATAAGATACGCCGGAAAGGAAAACCATCAAAGGAACATCAAAATTACGGATCTGACGAAGCCATAGGGATTCCGGTTCGCAATGAATCACAACAATTCCAATCAACGCTATACATCGAAGTATATCTATAGAAATATCTCTAGCCATATTTTTCAGTAAATTCTAAACCAATATTCTCCGCATCCGCACAAGAATCGCATCTACCTTATCCCGCTCCAAGGCGGTCAAGGAGTAGCGGTAGGCGGTATAGGCAAAGAGGGGGATGGAGAAAGCGAACGTCATCAAGAAACGGAATGGAAAATCCATGAACCAGCAAACCAACCAACAGCAAAGGCCACCCGCCAATACTGGAGGCAAGCTTTTCAAGAAAACGGCACGGCAATAGGCGGCTCCATTGAATCCCCCTTCCCTACGGAGTAGCGGAATGCGCAACCACATGCAGAAAGTCTCTACCATTACCATCAAGACAGCGATAACGATCAATGATCCTCCTTCTCGCAACACCCACCAACTCAAAGGGAGAATAAGCAGCTTGGGCGTATAGGTGACGATTGTATAAGTGCCGATCTTTCCCATCGCCCGGTTCGCCAAGCCTAAGCCGGAAGTGAGCATATCCACGATCTGCATCATCAGAAACATACTGCCAAAAAGCACCGTATTCCTCGGCACCTCCACCAGCCAAAGTTCCAATAAGGGACGCATCTCAAAGAGCGTAGGAACACCTACCATCGCCAAGAGCAAAAAGGAAAACTTACTTTCCATCTCAGCCAACAGCCACATGTGCGACCGGTTGCCGCTACCTTCCGATGCCATCAACTGGGGAGCGATCGCATTGCTAAAGGAGGAACTGACAAAGCTGACCATTCCCGAGATCTGAGCCCCAATGCCATAGGCAGCATTCACGGCCGTACCCATTACCCGGTTCAATACAATAGCCACGCCTTGATTGCGCAAGGCGATGCACAAGGCGGAGTAGGTAATCCAACCCGTAAAGGAGAAAAGTTCTTTTACATAGCCCCAGCTAAACAGGCGAAGGCAGGGATAGACACACTCCTCGTATTTACGGTGCGAATAGATCGCAAAGGCCAATAGGTTGAACAGGCTGATCAGCATTATGATCCAGCCATAAGCCACCAAGCTGTCCAAAGGTATAAAAGGGAGCAATACCACAAAAAACACCTTCAGCACCCCATCGAGCACATCGATTAAGGAGGTGTAAACTATATTCTCCCTCGACACCAGTAATGCCCGATAGGGAGCGGCGATAAAGGAGATATAGACCATGGTAATGACCTGCTGATAAACAATGACTGCGGCCTCCTCGCGCCCTTCCGGTATATTCAAGAAGCCATGAAACAGGAAGGGAGCCAGCGACTCCAAGGTCAACGTGATCCCTAGCCCCAAGGCGATATGGAGCAAGAGACTGTTACTAAAAACCGCTTGCAGACGTTCCAACTCCCCCCGACCCTGACAGAACGAAAGGAAACGCTGGGTACTTCCCACCAACGAGTTGGTAAGAAACGAGAGCATGCTCACAACACCCGCCACCAACGAATAGATTCCATAATCATCTACGCCTAAAATATCCAGCACCAGACGGGCCGAATAAAGCGAAAGCAATAGATTGATGATGGTGCGCACATATTGCGCCAATGTATTTACGATAATTCTGTTTGATGCTCGCATATCAAAAAGGTCTAACTTTAAAAGACACCGTCTCACCGATCCACAACAACTCATTAGGGGCGATATAGTTCATAATAGCCTACTAGCGAGATAAAGGTCAGCTCACCCCCAAATTAATCTTCGTGTTCAAATCCCGTGGATTCGTCCAATCAATGTCGTGATGCATCGAGTTCTTATAATAATAGTTGACCAATCGCATGGGATCCTCCACAGTTCACTTCGTGTCCCTCCGGGAAATATAAACCTAGCGCATCAACATCAACGGATAGAGCACTACCCGCAGGAAATTCTTTACTTTTGGATTCATTTCCTTAATTTGCTATTTTAGCATCAGCCTAATCTTCTTAGGTAGCCTCTGTAAAAGACGATATTTGACAACTTTCATCAACATTCTAGTTTGATATCCTCCTAAATAGTATAACAAGAACTGAATGGGATGATGTTCTTCAACTCCATAAGGATCAACCTGTGAAGTATCATACAAAAATATGCCCTCACCCTGAATATGCTTCTTTACATTTTCTTCAATAGGTCTTAAAGCTAATGCGTATTGATTCAATACCTTATAAGTTTTTTTCTCTACCGAAAGTAAATAGCGTTTGGATACATGCTTCCTTCCACCAGACAAATCGACACACAAATCTTCATCTCCAATCCCCACATATTTGCCCATATGTAAAGGGTTCATAAATGAATCATATTGTACTAGTTCATTAACAGGAGCAAAGTTGCATGACTTATAACAATTCACAATTGGGACTTGAGCTACAGGATTTAATGTCATCGCATGCTCACCTATTTCAGAAAAATTCGTTGTATAAGACTCATATGGTGATACCACAAACTTACCGTTTTCAACTAAAAACGCATAAAAATATTTAGACCATGCTCTTGTATAGCTCTTAACTTGGTCTGGAATATCAATATTTTCAAAACGTGTGTCATCAAAATTGTCTAGCCAAACTCTAAAATCTTTCCACATCCTAGTTGTCCAACATTGGCCCCATGTGATAGCAATTTGAATCGCATAGACACTATAAGCACTTTTACAAGGAGTAAATCTCATAGAAACAACTTCATTCAAAGTCTTAGCGTATAATGCAATACAAGCAGCATTGGAGTCCTTATCATAATAGGAACAAGCGTCTAAAGCATAATTGTAGAAACAAGGGCTTACATATATATCATCTTCTAATAAGATGATACCTTTAAAATATTTCGTCAAATCACCACAAGAGAAAATATGCTGTTTTAAGCCTAGTCTTTTCTCATGGATAATTACATACTTTTCTCCAAAAGGCCATTTATAATCATTTACATAAGAATTTAAATCATCATTTCCCCCACAATCTATACTAAGAACCAACGGAATATCACTTTCTCTGTAATTTGCCGCTTCTAAGGACTTCAACAGCCGTTGTATGGGATACAATCGATTGTATCCAACAACTACTATCGCAATCTTTTCTTTGTTTAAATCAGACACAAGTCTCAACATATTTTTCACCTCTCCCCTATTCGGGTATACACGAACCCTAGCTTTTCCAATTCCTGACGGTTATAGATGTTTCGGCCGTCCACGATCACGTTGCCACGCATTACATTCTTGACTACATTCCAAGAGGGCAAACGGAATTGACGCCATTCGGTCATCAAAGCGAAGGCATCAGCCCCATCCACGCAATCATACAGGTTCTCGCAATAGGTAACAGAGTCGCCTATACGGCGCTTGCACTCCGACATGGCTACCGGGTCAAAGACTTTCACCTGCGCACCTGCCACCAGCAGTTGCTCGATCACTACCAAAGCCGGGGCCTCGCGCATATCATCGGTCTCCGGCTTAAACGCCAGTCCTAAAAGAGCGATGGTCTTACCTTTCACATCTCCCAGAAAGTCGACAAGCTTTCTGAAAACAATAAATTTCTGCTTCTCATTCACCCGCTCTACCGCCTCAATCACCTCCAGATGCAACTCGTTCTCTATCGCCGTATGGATCAAGGCCTTTACATCTTTTGGAAAACAAGATCCACCATAACCACAACCCGCATACAAGAATTTGGTTCCAATACGGGCATCAGAGCCGATGCCCTTACGTACGTGATCTACATTCGCCCCTACCAACTCACAAAGATTAGCGATATCATTCATGAAAGAGATACGAGTAGCCAACATCGCATTCGCCGCATACTTCGTCATTTCAGCGGAAGGAATATCCATGAACAAGACACGGAAGTTGTTGATCAAGAAAGGCTGATATAATCTTGTCATCACTTCTTCAGCCCGTTTACTCTCTGTACCTACCACAACACGATCCGGACTCATAAAGTCTTTAATGGCTGCTCCCTCTTTCAGAAACTCTGGATTGGAAGCCACATCAAACGGTATATCCTCACCCCGCTTCTCTAACTCCTGCCGAATAGCCTCTTTTACTTTTTGTGCCGTACCTACTGGTACGGTCGATTTAGTGACTAATATCGTATATCGATTGATATATTTACCAAAACTACGAGCCACCTCCAATACATATTTTAAATCAGCGGATCCATCCTCATCCGGAGGTGTACCCACGGCAGAAAAGACGACCTCCACCTCCTTCATCGCCTCCTTTAAATTTACCGTAAAACGCAAACGGCCATATTCCATATTTCGTTTCACCAATTCCTCCAGTCCCGGCTCATAAATAGGCATTACCCCATTTTGCAAGCATTGGATCTTCTGCTCATTCACGTCCACACAAGTGACGTTCACACCCATTTCAGCAAAACAGGTGCCCGACACCAAGCCGACATAGCCCGTGCCAACAATTGCGATATTCATATCTTTTTGATTTATGATTTTTGATTTTATAGTTAAGGCATAAGTAATAAGCACCTTATCATCCAACTATTCAGTTGAAAGCATCGAGACTTACCGGTTTCTATTAATGTGTGGCAAAATACGGTGGTTTAAATTTATCTAGATTACAGTTCTTCTATATATCCAGAAACATACTCTTGCCGTCTCCTGCACATATCAACTTTACTTCATTGCCCTATACATCTCACAGAACGTTCCTTCCAATTCCTTATTCAATAACCCAATCCCCCCCAACGTATGCCGCTCACTATCAAAATTAATCCCAACCTTTACGATCGGCAACCCACAAAGAGCGAAGCGCTCCGGGTAATTGCGCAAATTGATTTGCTCAAGAGCTATATCCGCAGTCTTGTTCAACTTCAACTCCACGACATAGAGCGTTGTCAGTGTGCGTATCACCATATCCACACGGCCTTTCGGGGTACGGACTTCCACGTTCACATACATTCCTAGCAGGCTGAAAATCGTATAAAGCAAGGACTGGTAATGGCCCTCATAATCCGTATTGTTACATTAGAGGATGGTGGAAAAGATAGGTCTGCAACAAACGCAGAGCGTCGTACTCGTTGATCAAGACAACCACCTTTTGGCTGGTCTGGGCGTAGGCCCGTTTGATGAGACTTTCCAAACGTTGGTTCGTCAAAACAAATATAACGTTCCCTAAACGATCAACTTTCAACCCTCTATTTTTCCCATTCCACGCCTCATCGCCCTATACACCTCCTTGAGCGCCCCGGCCCCATACCCCATGAACTCCGGTTCATCCATCTCTACGCATAGTTCTTGTACCAAGCGGGTCAGGCTCTGGGGGTTGATACTCTTTTTTTTTCGCTTTGCTGTAGGTGGCGGTGCCTACGTGGGCCTCCGCACAAAACTCACGGATGGAGATTCCTAACCGCTTACGTGGAAATTCCACTAACTCATCAAATAAAATCTGGTTCAAATCTAAATTTTCCTTCATACTGTGCTAATTTTTATTAAACAATCATCCGATATTTCAGCCTATAGGCTGAAACGTAGAGTCAATTATTAGCAATAGCTTTAGAAAATTAATCTGAAATCCTATTGATATGGACCAACAAATGTCTTACTTTCTTCCTCCCATCACCAACACGCTTCCGACCGGGAACTGTACACTACGGGAAGTGTACCGATGGATCACCGAGGATAAATCTCTCGAAACGGTTACCAACGAATTACGCGCCTTCATCCGGGAAGGCAGGGTAGCGGAATACCGCCAACTCAAACAGCGACAACTGCCGTTCGTAACGCCCCACGGCGTTTTTTCCCGTCGTAAGAGCGACGCTCTCATCTCCGCCTCGGGGTTGGTAGTGGTCGATATCGACCATCTCGCCTCTCTCGAGGAGGCGGAACAACTCCGGGACCACCTCTTCGAGGACCCCTATCTCGGGACCCGCCTCGCCTTTGTCAGCCCCGGAGGACTTGGAGTGAAACTTTTCATACCCGGAGACGAGACCGTTCGATGGGCCATGAGTTACATACAGCTCCTGTATGCCGACACCTTCAAAGGTGAGGTGGATACCTGTGGCAAGGATATCGCCCGCTGCTGTTTCTTGTCTCACGATTCTAACGCTAAAATATTCATACCATGAACAACGATCTTTCCAAACTAGTAGAAGCGGTACGGGCGGCCCATGCCGACATCGCCCCCCACCTACGCCGAGTATGTACAATTGGCTTTCGCCATCGCCACCGATTGCGGGGAGGCAGGACGTAGCGACTTCATCAGTCTCTGCGAGCCATCGCCCAAGTTCAACGCCCTACACGCCAACAAGCTTTTCTCCAGTGCCTTGCGCACCGGAAACCAGAATGTCCATCTGGGCACCGCTTTCCACTTGGCCAAGCTGGCGGGCGTGGAAATAGGTTTCAAGTTTCAAGGTTTCACGAAACCCTTTTCCTCACACACACGTGTGAGTACATATAATACAGCCGATACGGTAGATCAAGCCCACGAGACCAGCGATCGGGAAACCGAGGCAAACGACGCCCCACTCCACATCGGCAGCGAGCCTTACACCTCCCTGCCACGGCTGGTACCCGGCTATCCATGGCCCTCGTTGCTACGGGACATCCTCGGTTTCGCCGATAATGCCGAACAGCGGGATATCCTTTTGCTCACGGCTCTCACCGCCCTAGGCGCCACCTTGGGCAAGACAGTACGTTGCCTCTATGGGATGCATTGGATCTATCCCTGTATCCAGCTCTTCGTGATCGCTCCACCCGCATCGGGTAAGGGCATCATGGCGTGGCTGCGTAAGTTTATCGAGCCTATCCACCGGGAGATCCGCCAACAAGTGGACCTAGCGATGAAACAGTACCGCCAAGATTTGGCGGCCTATCATGCCTTAGGCAAGGAGAAAGCCAAGATGGAGATGCCCCAGATGCCTAAAAACAGTATGTTTATCATCTCCGGCAACAATACCGGGACGGGTATCTTGCAAAATATCATCGATTCGGACGGAACCGGTATCATTTTCGAGACCGAGGCGGATACCATCACCACCGCTATCGGGGGTGATTACGGGCATTGGAGCGATACGCTCCGTAACGCTTTCGACCATGCCGGGCTCTCGTTCAACCGACGGACCGATAACGAATACCGGGAATGCGACTCCACCTTCCTCTCGATGGTACTCTCGGGTACTCCCGGACAGGTAGCACCGCTTATCCCCTCGGGCGAGAACGGGCTCTTCAGCCGTGAGGTCTTCTACTACAAATCGCAGATCCGGGAATGGATCGACCAATTCTCCGTCGACGAGGTAGACGCCGAGAAGGAATTCCACCGGATGGGCTACGAGTGGAAGGCCACGATCGATCAGCTCAAGTGCCGGGGTACCATTACCTTGCGCCTCGACGAGCGGCAACAAGCCGCTTTCAACGACAGCTTCGTACGTCTCTTCCTCCGTGCCCGGCAATCCAACGGGCAGGAGATGAACAGTTCCGTGGTACGCCTCGCCATCAACCTCGTACGTTTCATGGAGGTGGTAGCCATGCTTCGTGCCTTGGAACAACCGGAATTACTGCTGCCGGCCCAAGGCATCAACAGCGACAACCTAAAGGACAAGATCATTGGAGGCTGGGAACTCCATATCACCGACGATGACTTCGCCGCCCTTCTGACAATGGCAGAGCCGCTCTACCTCCACGCCACCCATATCCTCTCATTCCTGCCTACCGGCGAGATCACCAGCCGAGGCCTCTCGGAAAAGGACAGTCTGCTCAGCTCCATGCCGGACGAGTTCACCACCGTCCAATGGATGGAGGCCGCCGAGCATGCCAACATCCCCAAGAACACCGCCAAGACATGGCTACGCCGACTATGCGACTCCGGAGCCCTCCTGCATGGCGAGCATAAAGGGATTTACTTGAAACCCTTATAATGTACGTACGTGTGTGTGAGGAAAGAGGGTTCATGAAACCTTGAAACTTGAAACTCTCCTATAGTCATTTTAAAATTCAACACAGATGAAAAAAATAGATCTCGCCCGTCAATATTGCCTGACAGGCACCCCTTCGAACGCTTTGCATAAGTTGAACCGATATATCCGTGACGTGAAAGGACTGAAAGAGGCCCTTATCCGTCATGGTTATCACTCGAAAGATCGCTCCATCACGCCAAAGCAAGTACAGATATTCTATGATTTTTTAGGGGAACCCTAAAATTCTTCTCCTAGAGCGAATAGGTGGAAACAAATGGTATATCCGGGCTTTCCGCCTATCGTATCTTTGCTACAGAAACAAAAACATCAACCTTGTCTCCTATGCGCTACTTTAATTATCAAGAGTTTGAAGACTCCGCCACGGCCCGGCGAGACGGGATCGACAACAGCCTCACCCCGGTGGCCCAGCAAATGGTCACGATCCTAGTGGAAATGCTGCTAGACCCGCTACGGCGGGTCTGGGGCAGACCCATCGTCATCAGTAGCGGCTATCGCTGCCCCGAATTGAACATCCTTATCGGGGGAGCCAAGCACAGTCACCACCTCCTCGGTTGCGCCGCCGACCTGATAGCCGGCTCTCCAGATGATCATCGCCTCTTGTTCCGACTGATACAAGAGACGCACGAGCTGTGCGGACTCGAGTTCACTCAGCTCATCCTAGAGCCCGGCGCCCGATGGATCCATATCTCTTACGTACCCGGCAATCTTCGCTGTCAGGTTATCGATAAAGAAAAGTCGCCTAATTGACTTAAGTCTTTCAAACCGAAGACTTAAATCAAGGAGCACGAAGAGCCAAGTCATCAAGCGTGAGGACTCAACTCATCATCCCCCAAGTTCCTTATGTATCACTTAAAATATCTTACGATTATGTCATTAAACTATTCCATTGCCATGATGGGTAACCCGTTGAAAAAAGAGGAACCCAAGAAAGCCTACGCCAAGGCGCAAACCAACGGCGAGCTCAACCTAAAAGAGCTATCTACCCTGATAGCGAGTAAATGTACGGTGCACCAAGCCGACGTTTCGGCCGTGCTCATCGCCACCACCGAGTGTATGCTGGAAGTTCTGAAAGCCGGCAAGCAGGTGGATTTCGGCGATCTGGGTGCCTTCCGCCTCCAGATCAATTCCGGGGGAGCGCCAAGTGCCGACCTGTTCACCTCCGACTATATCAAGGGGGTGAACATCCAGTTCGTCCCCGGCGAGGAACTTCAAGTCATCTTCCAAGGCCTCAAGTTCAACCTCGTCCCCACCCGGGCCGCCCAAGCCGCCGTCATCAAGGCCCAGAAGGCCGGTAAGACAACGGTGGATATCTCCGGTAAGAACGGCTCCTCGGACAGCGAGAGCCCGGATGAGATATAATGGGGCACGTTTCGGCGTGCTCATTGATACAGACTTCGTATTATCAACCTTATAAAACAAATTTAAATGAGTGAAAAGAAGAAAACCAACGTTTGGAGCGTAATCATCAAAGTAGTCATCGCCATAGCCACCACCATCGCCGGGGCCTTAGGCATCAGTGCTTGCGCTTTCTAGCGCCTTATCCAAGACCTCGTACTTGGAGTGCCGGCTCTTGAACTCGGGGACGATCGCCTTCATCTTGCCCACGATGGCCATATCGTCCCTCGAGCGGCCTAGGCCGACGAGTTCATCTATATCTTGGCAAACCGTATCATAATCGTACTCCCGTACCTTGGCGATCTTGATCTTCGGATGGAAGGTAGGCAGCGTGATCTCCTCGTCGTTCAGTACCTCCTCGTACAGCTTCTCGCCGGCACGAAGACCCGTAAACCGGACCTCTACGTTCTTGGCGCCCGAAAGCTGAATCATACGTTTCGCCAAGTCGATGATACGCACGGGCTTGCCCATGTCGAAGACGAAGATCTCCCCACCGTTACCCATCGTACCCGCCTCCAATACCAACCGGCAGGCCTCCGGGATCAGCATGAAGAAACGGATGATATCCGGATGCGTCACTGTCACGGGACCGCCCTTGGCAATCTGTTCACGGAACAATGGGATCACGGAGCCGTTAGAACCCAGCACGTTGCCGAAGCGGGTCGTAACGAACTGCGTCACGCCTTCCACATGGCCCTCCTTGATCGCCTTGTCGAGGCTCTGCACGTAAATCTCGCAGATGCGCTTCGAGCAACCCATCACATTCGTAGGATTCACCGCCTTGTCCGTGGAGATCATCACGAACTTCCTCGTGCCATACTTCACGGCCAAGTCGGCGATCACACGGGTACCGTCCACGTTGTTACCCACACTCTCGCAAGGATTATCCTCCATCATCGGAACGTGCTTATAGGCCGCCGCATGGAATACATAGGCGGGGCGATGCTCCGAGAAGATCTCCTCCATGCGAGACTTGTTAGCGATGTCCGCCACCAAGGTATAGGCGTTGATATCCCGCCAATCCCTCGCCATCATCAAGCGGATGTCGTGCAAGGGGGTCTCCGCCTGATCTACCAAGATCAAGCGATCCGGAGTGAACGAGGCGATCTGGCGCACCATCTCGCCACCGATGCTGCCGGCGGCTCCCGTTATCAGGATGCGTTGACCACGAAGCAAGCGGCCCACCGCCTCCATGTCTATCTCTATCTTTTCCCGGGGAAGCAGATCCTCGATCTCAACCTTCCGGAGTTGTGTATGCGTCAAATCGCTCCTGCCATCCCATTCTTGCGCCGCCGGGGTCACGTAGATCTTGATCCCCGCCTCCGCCAAACGGGCCACCATATCCGGCTGTTCCCGGATGGAGTCGCTCTTCAAGGGGGAGACGAAAAGGATCGTCGCCCGCTCCCGGCGCATCGCATCGATCAGCTCCTCATCGAAAGGGTACACACGCACTCCCATCAATATACGATTCTGCATGTTCCCGGCCTCCGAGACGAAGCCTGCCAGCACGTACTGTGCGGGATCTTGGTTCTGGATGCTCTTCGCCAAACTGATACCGCCCTGCTTCACGCCGAAGATAAAGGCACGCTCAGCCTTCGACTGACGGAAGGTTGTCACGTAGAAATACTTCACGAACACACGCATCGCCCACATCAAGCTCATCGCCAGCAGGGAGGATAGCACAAGGTCTCGTTTACGGATATACACCAAGTAAGGCGAAAAATCCGTAAACTCTTGGAAGGTCACCACGCAAACCACACCGAACAGCACGGCGAAGCCCACCCGTTGCAAATCCACGAAGGAAGAGTAACGAATGATGCCCGAATACGTACGGAACAGCCTAAAGCCCACCAGATAAGGCACTAGGCAAACACCCCACGTGAGCGACAGGTGCCAAAAGATGCCCATCGTGGCGAAGATCCCGTTATTCAAGGCATATACCAGCAAGCCTGAAAACAGGATCACCAAGCAATCCAACAGGATAATGCTCCAATACGGCAACGCTTTCCTTGAGAAATACCACGTTGAGAGTTTAGAAAAAAGGTTCATCATGAATAAAATTTTTGGTTCATGTCAGCTGGGGCAAGCCCTCCACCTCACCGGCATGCCATCTTCGGTAGTCGGTCGAAGAGGATTCGGGAGCAGTTAGTACCACGTAATCCGTCTCGTCCCACCGCAAGATATGTTTACGGGCGTAGGAACGCAGCGAGCGATCCGTAACGGAGACCATCACGATTGGGAACGGGTAGGCGAACAGGCGCAGCGGTGTGGTCTCGCTATCCGGGAACGCACGATGCAGCTGGTAGGCCGAACGCTCGAAAGCCACCCAATAAGGTCCTGTACAATATAAGTGGATCGAGGTATGGTTCATGCGCTCACGCTCCATGATCTCGTTCAGGTGTTCGTTTAGCAATGCGACCAAGCGAATACCGGAGGGAAGGGAAGACATTTCTTTTTGAATTATGAATTGTAAATTATGAATTTTGAATTATTCATTATGTTTCAGCCACCGGTCGTAATCAGCCAACCGACGGATCAAAGATAATTTACTCTTCTTCGGGGAGGATTCCCGGCTCCACGGATCGATCAACTCGTGCGCACGATAATAATAGATACTGCTATCCGTACAGCCATAAAGCGTAAGTAGTAATAATGCCAACGACTGCTCCGCACGGATCAAGGATAAGAACGAGACGATCGTTCCGATCAACGACTTTTGCCGCTCCTCGTCCCCTAATATCGTATAGGCAGGCAACAAGAGGGAATAGAGCTTGCAACGCATCACGGCCGAATCCAACTGCAACTCCCCATAGGTACGCAAGGTCTCGGCCGCCAGCTCACGATCGGCAGCCGTAACGCCACAACTTCCCCAATGACGCCCTAGTGCCTCATGAAGACCATTTTGTATCCGGGAATTGTCCAAACGGGTATATACATGCTTGCCTTCCTCGGCCAAGCTGATCACCTCATATTCGCCCGGCTGAACACGCAACAGGGGAACCCACATCCAGTTGTCCACGCATACCATTACCTCCCGCTCGCCAACACCGGGCTGTATTACTACACTTGCCTCAACACCTTTGAAACGACCATCCGTGATGCGTATCCGGTCACCTTTACGCAAATAACCCGCTTCCGGCACATACACCGGAAGCTCATCCGAGTAAGAACGGGCCACCCAACGCAAGTTTTCCATCTCACGATCGGATACAAAAGGATATGAGCCACGGCCATCCACGCTAGGCAGGAAATTATACAAGGGAAAATCTCGTTTCAAACGGAAGATCTCATATACAGAAGAGCGGATAAACACATAATTGTAGAGCAACGGACGGTGAGTCTCCACCAAATGCCCTTCACGGCGGCGCATCTCCACGAAAGAGGGGGCGAAGAAATCGAACGTAGGCTCACCCAAACGCACTCTGCGATCCAACTCCTTCTTCAAACCCTTAGCAGGGCCTTTATGACAAGCGGGAAGAGATAACACATACCATCTTACGGCGTGGACATCACGCGATGGTAAAGGAGGAAGATCATGACCCATAGATACTTCAATGCCATATCAGTGTATTCTATTAACACACTGATAATCTAATACTTAAATCAAATATCGTTTTCTATTCCCGAAAATTTTAAAGCAATAGAAACCATATCAATATCTCTTCTATCGGGACGTGGAAGATCGGCTACTTGGGAAGTAGCGTAAATGTTTATAACAATTATTTTTTGCCCGCAGATGACGCAAGATGACGCAGATGTCCTCCGGACAAGAATTCGTTGAATATGCACCAGCGGTGCGATCTGCGTCATCCGCGTCATCTGCGAGTAAAAATTTTCTTTTATACGATTTATCAAGGTGTGATGGGAAGATTTCGGGAATACGGGGTCAGTTCGTCTCTATTGTCACGTCCATACATCTGGGACAGAAACGAAAATCTTAGGAGAATCATACCGATAAGGCTAACAATAGGCCAATAACTGTTTGTGTTTAGTTATTTTTTACTACATTTGCGGCGTGGAAGATTACGCTACTTCCCAAGTAGCCGATCGCTTACCCCACCTTTGATACATTATTATATATGCTCTCGAAGCAAGCCTTGTTCACCGCAGACATCTTATCCAAAGAGAAGCTCTTCAAATAGATTTGCGTCGTCTTGATCGATTGGTGTCCCAGCAATTCGCTGATCATCTCGATCGGTACACCCTGTTCCTTCAAGGTCGTGGCGAAAGAGTGACGGATTGAGTACGAGGTAACCATTTCCGTCACACCACAGGCATTTGCCAGTTCCTTCAAGGAACTGTTGAAATCAGCCAAGGCAGAGGTATATTCCCGGAAGGCCTCTTCACCCGTTTTCGTCCCACTCAAGAAAGTGAATAGATAAGGAGAGTCCCGAAGCGTGTCGGTCATTAACGCAGCCAACAACTCCTTGGCCACAGGCTGTATCTCGACCAACATCGGCGTACCCGTCTTCTGGCGGTTATACCTCAAGACACCACTCCGGATATCACTCTTTTTCAAATGAGCGAAATCGACAAATGCCATACCGCAAAACAAGAACATCAAACACAATGCCCGCTGTGTTTTTCGCAGCCCCGAATCATCCAACGGAGCGGTCATCAACAAACGCAAGGATTCCGTAGGCAACGCCTTCTTCTGTTTGCTTTTCACTCCCATGAAAATCCCCTTGAACAAATAACGGGAAAAAGGAGCCTCCCCATTCTCCATTGCCAACCCATACACACGGCGAATCCTACGCATATAGGTAGACACCGTATTCCACGAGCATTCCCGGTCCCGCAAATAGTCTTGATACCTCAAAAGCATTTCCCGGTCGATACGGGTATAAGGAATCACCTCCTGCCCACAAAAACGCAGGAATGAATTCAAGGCATCTTGATAACTCTTGGCGGACGAATAACGTCCTTGCTCTCTCAATCGGGCTATATACATCCGCATACCCTCCGCTAAATCATACTGTTTCATATTTTCACGTATAAAAAAAGTAAATTACAATAAAAAACACGGTTAATTCGTGATTGTCTACTTACATTTGCAGAAAAACAAATACTATGGACAAGATCGTAGAAATAGCCCGGTTCACCTATCCGGCGGATGCCCAACCGCTGATGGCCCTGTTGAGGTCGGAAGGGATAGAATGTTATCTCCGCAATGAGTTAAGCAGCCAGATCATGGCCGGTTACGTAGACGTAGGCGGCGCACGGGTGGAGATTCTGGAAAGCGACGTTCCCCGAGCCATGAAGATCATGGAGGAAGGCGGTTACGACCTGCCCCGGGAAGACGAGCAAGCGGAACCGGTAGAACAAGTCGCCGGATTCGCACGTCATATCCCTTTTCTACGAAAATATCCCTTAGAGAAACAAATCATGATCCTATTCGTCATCATAGCTGTCTTTTTGGCTTTGGTGATTTACTTCGGATCGCTTATTTCATCAAACTAAACAAATGTAATCAATGGCACGCAGAAAGATAACAAATAGTCAAGCCGTATGTATCACCTTACTATGGGGTGTCTTATGCTACATGCTGCTTGTATACAGCGAAACGATCAATTTCGACGTCATATTTGCCCTTGTAGCCTCCGCTATCATTGTGTTCGTTCCGATCTATAAGAATTTCAAGCATAGAGACGAATAACATTTCGTCGTTTTTTCAAACTTAATATATCTAAATGATATTTTTTATGCATTTTCTCTTTCAATTATTTGCTAGTGTCAAAAATTAGCTTACCTTTGCCACGTCGTTAAACAAACGGCGTACGGATAACAAAATGGTATAACATTCTAAATATAAAATTCAGTCATGAAGGCAAGTGAAGTTTTAGACAACTTGAAAAGAAGATTTCCGAACGAACCGGAATATCATCAAGCAGTATCAGAGGTTTTAGGGACTATCGAGGAAGCTTACAACGAGCATCCGGAATTTGAGAAAAGCAACTTGATCGAGCGCCTTTGTATCCCCGATCGCATTTTCTCTTTCCGTGTAACTTGGATGGACGATAAGGGACAAATCCAGACGAACATGGGTTACCGTATCCAGCACAACAACGCTATCGGCCCGTACAAAGGCGGTATCCGTTTCCACGCTTCCGTAAACCAATCGATCCTTAAGTTCTTGGCTTTTGAGCAAACGTTTAAAAATTCACTGACTACATTGCCGATGGGTGGTGGTAAAGGAGGTTCCGACTTTAGCCCGAGAGGAAAGTCAAACGCTGAGATCATGCGTTTCTGCCAAGCCTTCATCCTTGAGTTATGGCGCCATATCGGTCCGGACACGGATGTTCCCGCCGGCGATATCGGTGTAGGCGGACGTGAGGTCGCTTATATGTATGGAATGTACAAGAAATTGGCTCGTGAGAATACGGGTACATTCACGGGTAAGGGTATCGAGTTCGGAGGTTCCTTGATCCGTCCGGAAGCTACAGGTTACGGAAACGTATATTTCTTGTTGCAGATGCTGAAAACCCGCAACATTGATATCAAGGACAAGGTAGTTTGTGTATCAGGTTCCGGAAACGTGGCTCAATATACGGTAGAGAAATTAATCAGTCTTGGAGCGAAAGTTGTCACGATGTCTGATTCCGACGGTTATATCTATGATCCGGATGGTATCGACCGTGAGAAACTGGATTATATCATGGAGTTGAAGAACTTGTATCGTGGCCGTATCCGTGAATACGCGGAGCAATACGGATGCAAATATGTACAAGGCGCTCGTCCTTGGGGAGAGAAATGCGACATCGCTATGCCGAGCGCAACCCAGAATGAGTTGAACGGCGACGATGCCAAGACTTTATTGGCCAACGGTTGCTTCGCCGTATCCGAAGGCGCTAACATGCCTTCTACGCCAGAAGCTATCGACGCATTCCTTGAGGCCAAGATCCTTTACGCTCCGGGTAAGGCCGCTAACGCAGGTGGTGTATCCGTTTCCGGTCTTGAGATGACTCAGAACGCACAGAAGTTAAGCTGGAGCAGCGAGGAAGTAGACCAGAAACTTCAGAGCATCATGGAAAACATCCACGAGCAATGCGTAAAATACGGAAAGCAAGAGGATGGTTACGTAAACTACGTGAAAGGCGCCAACGTAGCCGGCTTCATGAAGGTAGCTAAGGCTATGATGGCACAAGGAATACTCTAGGTAATTGAAAATTGAGAATTGAAAATTAGTTAGAGAGGAGAGATTGATGATCATATAAGCGAGGGGGATAGGCTTTGAGAGGCTATTCCCCTTTCTTATTTCCGACGAAGTCCCAATTTTCAATTTTCAATTCTTAATTTTCAATTAAAAAGCGGTATCTTAGTGCCGTAAATCGATAAGTATGATAACAGAAGAACTTAGGAAGCTATACCAATCATATACCGGATCACCGGCAGAGGAAATAACAGAGTTACCGTCATCCGGCTCTAACCGCCGGTATTTCAGGATAAAAGGTCCTGAGACGTTGATTGGAGTTAGTGGCACTTCTACTGAGGAGAACGAGGCTTTTATCTATATGGCAAAACATTTCCGGGAGAAGGGCTTACCCGTACCGCAAGTATATGCCAGCTCGGACGACCATTCATTTTATATCCAAGAAGATTTAGGAGATACGCTTCTTTTCAACGCCATCGAGAAAGGCCGTAAAAGCAGTGTATTCGACGAGGAGGAACGCCGTTTATTACACAAGACGATCACCAAACTCCCCGACATCCAGTTCTTGGGGTCCGACGGTTTCGATTTCTCGTATTGCCATCCGCAAGCCGAGTTCAACCAACGGTCTATCCTTTGGGACTTGAATTATTTCAAGTACTGTTTCTTAAAGGCTACCGGGATGGAGTTTCAGGAAAATCGTCTGGAAGATGATTTCTTGAAGATGAGCGACGTATTGTTACGCAGTTCCTCCGCCACGTTCCTGTACCGTGATTTCCAGTCACGCAATGTTATGGTAAAGGATGGAGAGCCTTGGTTTATTGATTTTCAAGGTGGACGAAAAGGCCCGGTTTATTACGACGTGGCTTCCTTCCTTTGGCAGGCGAAAGCGAAATATCCGGAGGATCTGAGGAATGAATTACTATCGGATTATATCACGGCCCTACGTAAATATATCCCGGTAGACGAAGCTTACTTCCATAGCCAGCTGCGCCATTTCGTCCTGTTTAGGACCTTGCAGGTATTGGGGGCTTATGGTTTCCGGGGGTATTTCGAGAAAAAGCCTCATTTCATCCAAAGCGTCCCGTTCGCGATCGAGAACCTGCGGCAGTTATTGAAGAATGACTATCCGGAATATCCCTATTTATGCTCCGTCCTTCGTGAGCTTACCGGGTTGAAACAATTCACGGATGATATCCAGAAACATATGCTGGAAGTAAAGGTCATGAGCTTCGCCTATAAAAAAGGAATCCCGAACGACCCTAGCGGGAACGGAGGTGGATTCGTATTCGATTGCCGTGCTATAAACAACCCCGGTAAATACGAGCGTTACAATCATTTCACCGGTTTGGATGAGCCAGTGATCCAGTTCTTGGAGGATGACGGGGAGATCACGAACTTCCTCGAGCATGTCTACCATATCGTAGACGCCTCGGTAAAACGATATATGGATCGTGGATTCACCAATTTGATGATTTGTTTCGGATGTACGGGAGGACAGCACCGTTCGGTCTATTCCGCACAGCATCTGGCGGAACATCTTAACACCAAGTTCGGAGTAAAAGTACATTTAGTACATAGAGAACAAAATATAGAACAACTCTTTAACCCTACATTATGAAAGCTATGATTTTCGCGGCCGGTACTGGTTCCAGACTGAAGCCGTTAACCGATCACACGCCAAAAGCGCTTATACCTATCGGGGGCAAACCGATGCTAGAACACGTCATACTGAAACTGAAATCCTCCGGTTTCGACCAGATCGTGATCAATATCCACCATTTAGGCAACCAGATCGTGGATTTTCTGGAGGCGAACAACAACTTCGGTGTCCGGATCGAAATCTCGGACGAGAGCGATTATCTGCTGGATACGGGAGGAGGAATCAAGAAGGCCACTTCTCTTTTATGCGGGAACGAGCCTTTCTTGATACATAATGTCGATATCTTATCGAACGTGGATCTCAAGAAACTATACGATACCCATGTACAAACGAACCCGTTGGCTACCTTACTCGTCAGCCAGCGCAATACCTCACGTTATCTATTATTTAATAAGGAGAATAGACTGTGTGGTTGGCGTAATCATGAGACCGGCGAGGTAAAATCTTACTATCCCTATTTTGACCCGGATCAACACAACGAGTACGCCTTTAGCGGAATCCACGTACTCTCGCCCAAGATATTGGAGCTGATGGAAGAATGGACCGGAAAGTTCTCTATCATTAACTTCTATCTGGCTATTTGCGCCAAAACCGATATCAGGGCTTATATGGCGGATAACCTAAAACTATTGGATATCGGCAAGCCGGAAACCTTGGCCGCCGCCGAGGAATGGCTACGACAAAACATCTAACAAAATATTTCACACATGAAAAAAACTAGTTTTATCTACTTACTCTTGTTGATCGCGCTGGGCCTCAGCTCTTGCCAGCAAGAGAAGACTTTCAGGGTTCTTCAATTCAACATCTGGCAGGAAGGCGCTGTCGTAAAAGGAGGCTTTGACGCTATCGCTGACGAGATCGTAAGAAGTAACGCCGATTTCGTTACGTTAAGCGAGGTACGTAATTATCATCAGACCCGTTTTTGCGACCAGATCGTGGAAGCGTTGCAGCAAAGAGGACAAACGTACTATTCTTTCTACACCGAGGATTCCGGTCTGTTAAGCCGCTACCCGATCACGGATAGCACGACCGTCTATCCCTTGAACGATGACAGGGGTAGTATGTACAAGGCCATTACCCACATCGGCGATGCCGAGGTAGCTCTTTACACCGCCCATCTGGATTATCGTAATTGCGCTTATTACGATGCCCGTGGATACGACGGAAATACATGGGACGAGGAACCTCCTGTCACCAATCTGGACACACTCCTATGGTTGAACGAGCAATCTGTCCGTGACGACGCTATCGCTTGCTTCCTAAAAGAGGCGAAAAAGGATCGGGAAGCCGGACGGATCGTTATCCTCGGAGGGGACTTTAACGAGCCTTCCCATCTGGACTGGACCGAGGCGACCAAAGATATGAGAGACCACCAAGGATTGGTTGTTCCTTGGCACGTATCCGTCATGCTGGAGAAAGACGGCTTCAAAGATACGTACCGTGAGATCTTCCCGAACCCTGTAACTCATCCGGGACTTACCTGCCCGGCGGACTGTAAGGATATCGCTTTAGAGAAATTGGTTTGGTCGCCGAAAGCGGACGATAGAGATCGCATCGATTTCATCCATTACGCTCCATTCGAGGGATTAACGCTTACAGATGTATGTATCATCGGTCCGAAAGGTGACATCCTCCGTGGGCAAAGAGAGACGGAAGAGACCTCCGACCCGATCATGACTCCCCTTGGAATCTGGCCTACCGACCACAAAGCGGTTCTTGCCACTTTCCACTTGAAATAAAAAATGGATTCGCGAGACCCGTCTTACCGGCTCGTCTCGCAAATCCACAAACAACTATCTTCTCTTGAAACGCTATCTTTTTATGGTTTCAATACCACGCCAAGACTTTTCTTCCCATCCATCTTAATCGTAATCGGAGCATCAAAATGTACATGACGAAGATATTCCGTCTCCTCTACGGCGGGTTGCGCATTCAAGAACGCCTCATCGAACCAACCATCTCCCTTAAATGGATTAACCGTAAAATAGCCCACTCCGAACGAAGTCAGGTTCTGGAAGAAATGGGTACCTTGACTCGGGTCTACCCGATAGTTCTCCAATCCGCATTCCACAATCACCCGTGCGTTACTGATATGCGGCCATTTCACCGGAATACCCAACCAAGAGTCGCTGCTCCCCCATCGACCGGGGCCGACTAATACGTATCCTTTCTCCTGATCGGTAAACGAACGGTTCATCTTCTCGATCTCATAAGCGATCAACTGATTATTGGATGAATTAAAAGCGCCCGTCTTCACATAGATAATATCCTGTACGTCGCCAACGATGCCATGCCCCAAAACACTGGTAGAAGAAAGGATGGTTTCCTCGTTCTTCACCAAGCTCAGATCCTCGTCCATAATCTCTTTATTATCTACGATCGGACGGATTTGCAACAGATAGAAAGTCGCCCTTGTATGATCCGACGGGTCCATGTTGACAGCGAACTCAATCTCGACCGGACGACCCATTTCCTGCTGCCCGATCCGTAAGATCTGATCCAACGTATCCGCCAGCGGGAATACGTCATGCTGTAGGATATTCACGAAAGAAAGGATCTTACGACCGCCCGGATAATAACCGTCACGGATAATCTGATCGTACGGATCGTATGTAGAGACAATATATTTCAAGGAACCTTCAGCGTCAGCGTCCTTCAAACCCAGCTTCACCAAGTTAAAGGCATCATCCACCGAGAAAGCCTCCGCCATATTCTTCAAATCCAAGGCATAGAAACGAGTCTGCGTTTCCCTAAGAGCGAAATCCATCGTACTCATCTGCAAGATACTATGGGGATGTCGGGGAGAGAAACGCAAGGTTTGCCCGCCGTCGACGATATACTTACCCAATCCCAAGGCGATATTCGCGATCCCATCTTCCGCCTTCTCGTTACCGATCGGATAGAAATTCAAGGAACGGGCCACGCCCGACATCGTCGGATAGAAATGATCATTATAACGGGAGCCCACCACTTCTTGCAAGACGATAGCCATCTTCTCCTGATCGATCAAGTTCGAGGTAGCCGTCATATACGCCTTACTGTCCTTATAAAAGACAGAGGCATACACCGCCTTGATAGCGTCGCTCACCGTACGGAGCATATCGTATTTCTCCTCGATCTTAGGTACCATATACGTAGAATAGATCCCGGCGAAAGGTTGATAATGCGAATCTTCCAGCAGGCTGGAGGAACGCACGGCGATCGGGCTTTTCACCACATCGAAGAAAGCCATCAAGTCCTCGATTAAACGGGAGGGCAAGCTGGCCCGCAAGAAATACCGGAGGATCGTCTCGTCGTCCGCATCGCCCAGCGCTACCGGATACAACTCGTTCGTCTCCATGAACTCGTCGAAGATGTCGGTACAGATCACGACCGTCTTCGGGATATTCACGGCAAAATTATCACTCTCCAGCTTAGGGTATCGCTTCACCATCGCACCGATAAAGGCAAGACCTCTACCCTTACCTCCCAGCGAACCGTCACCAATACGGGCAAAATTACTATACTCATCAAAACGATCCTTCTGATAAACCGCCACGACACCCGTGTTCTTCATCCGGCGATATTGCACGATCAAGTCGAAAATCAATTTCCGGGCCTCATCCATATCCTTATAGTCACTCACGTCCACATGCTTCAAAACCTCGGCGGGCGGAAACATGGCACGGGAATAAAAGAAACGGGAGAAATGATTCCGGGAGAGATGGTAAACCAACGAATCGTCGGGAATCTGGAAGACTTTCTTTTGAAGGTCTTTCAAATCCTTGATGCGCATGATCTCCTCTTTCGTATGCGGATTCAGGATCACGAAATCGCCGAAACCGAAACGCTGCATGATCTTCTTTTTCAAATCCTGCGGATAACTCTTGGAATTCTTATCGATAAACGAGGCGTTCAGTTCCTTCGCATATATATGGTTGCTGGCCTCCGAAGACTCCAACACGAAAGGAATGATCAAACCCGTTTTCCGTACATACTGTCCGAACTTATAACCGGCATACGGATCTTTCACGCCATTGTGCATAAAACTCATGTCCGAGATAATACCCAACATATTATCCCGATACTGATCAAAGATACGTACCGCCTCCTCGTAATTCCGGGCCAATTTGATCTTCGGACGGCCCCGCATACGCAACGTACGCTGGTGATCGTTCAACGCCTCCTTCGCGAACATCTGGCTCTGCTCCAGCACAAACTTATATAAATGAGGCAAAGCGGACGAATAGAAACGAATGGAATCCTCCACCAACAAGATGATCTGTACCCCCACGCTGGCCGTATCGTCCGGAGCGTTCATCTTATCCTCGATCAACTTGATAATCGCCAGTAACAACTCCGAGTTACCCAACCAGCTGAACACATAATCGATAGCACTCAGATCCTCGTTGGCGATCCGCTTAGACACCTCTTTCGAGAAAGGAGTCAATACAACGATCGGAATATTCGGATAATGCACCTTTATCTCGCTCGCCGCAGCGAATATATCCCGGTTATCCATATTCGGCATGCAAATGATCAATTCGAAGTTCCGGTTCTTCAACTCATTCAAAGCCTCTTCCTCGGTAGTCACCTGCGTAAACCGGGGTGGGTAACGGAGGCTTAAGGAAGTATATTCGTTAAATATCTGCTCATCTACACGCCCGTCATCTTCCAGCATGAAGGAATCATATTTCGTAGCGATAAGCAATACATTATATATACGCTTATTCATTAGATTGGCAAACGGGGTGTCTCTGAACACCAAGTCTTTTAAGTTCGGTATACCGCTCATAATAGATTCTGATAGAATTATTCGAGTCAAATGTAAGGAAAAATAATAACTATTGAAACATGAAAGTACGCATTCTGACTCTAACTGAAGATTTTTAGGTTTTCACTGATAAAAAGTAAGCGAAACTCTTGGTCATTCCAAAGAATTACCTACATTTGCCAACAGAATGTTATCCTTTTAAAGAATATAAATGCTATGAAGACTGAAGTTATTTTATCAGCGCTAGAGGCAAAACATCCGGGAGAAAAGGAGTATTTGCAAGCAGTAAAAGAAGTGCTTTTATCAATTGAGGAAGTGTACAACCAACATCCGGAATTTGAGAAAGCGAAAATCATTGAACGCCTAGTTGAGCCGGAACGTATTTTCACTTTCCGTGTGCCTTGGGTAGATGATAAAGGTGAGATACAAGTTAACTTGGGATACCGTGTTCAGTTCAACAACGCAATCGGCCCGTACAAGGGAGGTATCCGTTTCCACCCGTCCGTTAACTTGTCTATCTTGAAATTCTTAGGATTCGAGCAAACATTTAAAAACGCTTTGACAACCCTTCCGATGGGTGGTGGCAAAGGTGGTTCCGATTTCGCTCCGAGAGGAAAGAGCGATGCCGAGATCATGCGTTTCTGCCAAGCGTTTATTCTTGAATTATGGCGTAATCTTGGTCCGGACAGGGATGTTCCGGCTGGCGATATAGGCGTAGGTGGCCGTGAGGTTGGTTATATGTACGGTATGTACAAGAAATTGGCTCGCGAGAACACAGGTACGTTCACGGGTAAGGGCATGGAGTTCGGAGGTTCTATCCTTCGTCCGGAAGCTACCGGCTTCGGCGCTCTTTACTTCGTTCATCAGATGTTGGAGACTCACGGAATCGATATCAAGGACAAGACGGTCGCCATCTCTGGTTTCGGCAACGTGGCTTGGGGTGCCGCTACAAAGGCAACCGAGTTGGGCGCTAAAGTGGTTACTATCTCCGGTCCTGACGGATATATCTATGATCCGGCGGGTATCTCCGGCGAGAAGATCGACTATATGTTGGAATTGCGTAATTCCGGAAATGATATCGTAGCTCCTTACGCAGACGAATTCCCGGGCTCTACCTTCTATCCCGGCAAGAAACCTTGGGAACAAAAAGTAGATATAGCGTTGCCATGCGCTACCCAAAATGAGTTGAACGAGGCTGACGCTCGTAAGTTGATCGAGAACAAGACTTTGTGCGTAGCTGAGGTTTCTAACATGGGTTGTACGGCTGAGGCTGTAGACTTGTTCATCGAGCATAAGCAATTATTCGCTCCGGGTAAGGCTGTCAACGCCGGAGGTGTAGCTACTTCCGGATTAGAGATGACTCAGAACGCTATGCATATCTCATGGACTGCCGCCGAGGTAGACGCTAAATTACATCAGATCATGAGCGCAATCCACGAACAATGCGTAGCTCACGGTAAAGATGGCGAATATATCAATTATGTAAAAGGCGCGAATATCGCAGGCTTCATGAAAGTAGCGAAAGCTATGATGGCACAAGGTATCGTATAAGAATAAGGTCAGTTTAGGCTAAATAAAAACATAGTTATGAATTCTTTGAACCTTAGTTATGGTTTGAGAATTTCATAACTATGTTTTTTAAGCTCATATCAGCGGACTTTCCCGGGGTTCTTAGCGATAAAATCCTTCCATCCCGTATACTTCTTTTCCGAGATCGGATTATTGGTTTGGAAATAATGACAAACAGCCGCCGCCAACCCATCCGTAGCGTCCAATTGCGGAAGCATGGACTCATCCGGTATCTTCAGATAGCGTTGTAGCATGCCGGCCACTTGTTCTTTCGCCGCATTTCCATTCCCCGTGATCGAGAGCTTGATTTTTAGAGGGGCGTACTCGAAGATCGGGATATCCCGCTCCAAGGCCGCAGCCATCGCTACCCCTTGCGCCCTTCCGAGTTTCAACATACTCTGTACGTTCTTCCCGAAGAAAGGCGCCTCGATAGCCAACTCATCCGGATGGTATTGATCGATCAAGGCCAAGACCCGTTCGAATATCTTACGCAGACGGAGATAATGATCCTCATATTTATTCAATTGCAGGATTCCCATAGCTTCCAGCTTCGGTTTATTCCCCTCGATCTTCAAGATTCCGTATCCCATCACGATCGTACCGGGGTCTATGCCTAATATAATACGGTCCTTGATCATTTAGGTAGCTCTATATCTTCCAACAGGGTAGAGAATCCTGCGATTTTCTCTTTATAACGTCCTATCAAATCTTGCTGCAAGGCTCCGCCTTCCTTACGCACCCACTCATTCAACGAATCGATATCCCTCGTATGAAACTGTACGGAAAAACTTTCACCTTCCTCATTCCGCGAATCCAAGATCCGTCTCAAATAAGGACTATAAAGGATACCGCTCTCGGAGGCTTTCGGTATATAACTATTCTTCAAATATTCCAGACACTCATCCACGATATCCTTATGGATATGAAAAGTCGTATTATAAATTATCATCTTCTTTCCTTTCTCTTGAAATTTCTTATACAAAGATAGCGCATATATCAAGAAAAGCCTTATATTTGCACATGAATTAACAAGACGGGGCATTAGCTCATCTGGCTAGAGCGACAGACTGGCAGTCTGTAGGTGATCGGTTCGAGTCCGATATGCTCCACCAATAATAAATTAAGCGGTTACAAAACAAGTAGCCGCTTTTTTTATTGATAAAAATCGTTTTGTTTTGGCGTTTTGTTGCATTTGGTGACGCAAATTTGACGCAAATAATAACGCTGTTGCGTTCATTGCATTTCCGGTTTAACACCCAGTTTAACCTTACCTCCCAAACCTCGCTAGAACCGCAGCCTTATCAAACAAAATTAGGCAGTTACCTAAAAAGATAACTGCCTAATTTTGTGAGCCGAAAGCCGGACTTGAACCGGCGACCTACGCATTACGAATGCGTTGCTCTACCAGCTGAGCTATTTCGGCAACATTTGTTTCTTTATTTCGGGCGCAAAGATACAGGGTTTATTTGACATCTGCAAGAAGATTCGCTAAAAAATCATCTAAATCTGCATCTAAATCTTTTAATAGAGGATCGTCCAGACGAAGCATATCATCATCGATGAAGAGAAGTTCCTCTATTACAACAAAATCCTCATCGGTCAAGCTAACAGAAAGAGGCTTCATGAATCGGGGGACGTCAAAAATATTCTTGGTAGACAAGATCGTAAGAACCGCCTTCACCGAAGCGGCAACCCGCTTATTGAATGCGTTCTCCTCCTCGTTCGAGTTCACCCAATCGAAGATAACGATCTTTTCGATCAAATGCTCCTCATCATCATAAATTTGCAGTTCCCCGCTTTCCGCATCAGCCTGCACATATAAGTCGCTTATAAAATTACCGGACTCATCCTTGGCCAGCTTTTCAACAGCCGACGTAAAAGCGTTCTCGATGAGGGATTGAACCTTTGCCATATTTGCGTTCATATATTAATTCTCCTTTATTCGAATATGCGTCAAAAGTAATAATAATTCACCGAATAACGCCGTTAATCCTCACCAAATTGCACATTTAGTTTCTTATCGGAACGAATTCGTTCGGCCAACGCCTGTACATAGAGTTCCAATAATTTGGTACTCTTATCATTATCACCATTATTACGCTTGAATAAATCGTATGATTTATGAGCCCACTCATAGGCTTCTTTTAAAGCTCCTCTCATCTCATGGCATAGGGCCAGATTAGAGGCCGCCTTCGCCCGGCTTTTCCAGTTTTCCGTACCCCGGTAAAGCCCGGACCAACGATCTTCCGCCATATCCCATTTCTCATTAGCCGCATAAGCGGAAGCCTCTTTCCAACGTGAACCCATTCCGGTAAAGTACCAACGAGTCTCCTTCTCCCAATGAGGAACAAAATTAGCGTAGACCTTCGCCCCGAAATATTTACCGGCCCCACGCAAAGCATTCTCCGGAGAGGGCAATACCTTATCCAAGATCGGCATATAATCCGCACTTTCCGCCCAATAAATACTATCTTTCATATGTACCGTCGCCAGTGGAGCCTCACGATCGGGAACGTAACTGCGTATCACGCCAGCCATCTGCACGTCGATCATTCCCATTACATACCCTTCGCCCAAGGTACCTACGCTTTTCTTCATATCGAACAGCAAGCGGTCGATGGAGATAACCGCATCGGCACCGGTCTCATCGCATAGCGACGCTACTTGCCCTTGGGTAAGTTTCGTATCCAGAAACGCCTGATTATCCTTTCGAACCCCATCATGGTAAAGCAATACGTCGTTAAAATAAGAAGCCTCCACGATAGCCTCCCCTAAAGTACGGCAAGCGTCAAACAGCGCACTATCCGCTTTCGCTTTGCAAGTATCCTGCTTTTCTCCCTGCAAGGTGTATTCGTAACCCGCATCCTCCGGTTGGGGGACGGCATTGTTTACGATAAGTACCTTGGCGACATTCTCAGGAAACGTCACCTCCGCAGGATTATACGTCTCGATACCTACATAATTAATCGTGCTACAAGCGGACAACAAACCCGCTATGCCTATAAAAAGAATGCTTCTCATCTTCATCTATTTAAAAGGGGGCGATTTACGCCCCCACATTATGTCAAATCACTCACAGCCTTGAAATAGCCGATAGACTCCGCGATCCCCAAGAAGGGGTCTTTCATGTCTTTCTCGTATTCCAAGCTACACATTCCCGTGTAATTAACTTCCCGCATCATACGGATCAGCGCAGGGAAGTCGATCTTTCCACGACCGATCTCGATCCCGACTCCCGCCTTCGAAGAATCCGTCACGTCCTTGATGTGCATATCGAATACCCGGGTATGGTATTTCTTCAAGTCGGCGACAGGATCACAGCCGTTTCGCAAGTCATGCCCGACATCCAGACACATACCGATACGGGGGTCTAAATCCTTCGTATGCTCCCAAACGTCCGTAGCATCGGGATACGTCTTAATATCAGGACCGTGCAAGTGGATAGCGTAATGAAAATCATACTCCTTCACTTTTTTATCCACATAGGGTAAAAGCTCGTAATTCGGGACACCGACGATTAACTTCACTCCTACCCGCTTCGCATAATCAAACGCACGATCTATCTCTTCCTCACTCTTCATATAAATAGGACCTACGGCATATCCCGTCACTTTATGGGCAGCGCATTTATCATGAAAAGCCCTAATCTGCTCATCCGTACTATTCAACGGCAAATGGAAATCCTTGATGCAAAGATAATGGATATCTAATCGTTCCAACGTCTTCAACGTCGTATCTAAATCAAAATTAACGAAAGTATATCCCGCCATTCCCAGATGGAACGGGTTTACGGCCTTCGGGGCTTTTGGCTTTACAGGGTCCGGCAAAGCGGCCCGGGCGATCGTGGAGGTACCTAATAAAAGGGCACCCGCCAATCCTTGTTTAAAAAATGTACGTCTTGAGTGTTTCATGGTCTATTACAATATTATATATAATGTATACTGTTTATCTTGGGAAAATAACGCTAAAGGTAGAGCCTACCCCTTGCTGGGAAGTCACTTCTATACGACCGCCGAGCTTTGTGACCAAAGCCTTGGAGATAGCCAATCCCAAGCCGACTCCATTGGTCCATTGCGTCAACTTGACAAAACGATCGAAAACCCGTTCCAATTGGTCGTCCGGGATTCCCTCGCCTGTATCCGTCACATAAAAGCGGATTTCCTGCTCCGTCACGTCATACCCGAAGCAAATATAACCTTTTTTCGTGTGCTTGATAGCATTCGTCAATAAATTAGTGAGGACTTGCGTTAATCTACTCCGATCGGTATAAAGCGTAAAAGGTTGGCAATCATCCAATCGAAGTTCTACATTTTCGGGCATACGTAATAAAATGATACTATAGATATCTTTCATTAAAGCCTTCATTTCATGATTCGCCAAAACGAAAGTCAACGTATTCGACTCGATTTTCGATATATCCAATACGTCTTCTATCAAGCGTTGCAACAATTCATTATTACTTTGTATAATATTGGAGAGTTCATGACGAGTTTCCGCATCTTCCTCATCGGCGATCACCTGCGAGAATCCGACGATGGCGTTCAATGGCGTCCTGATCTCATGATTCATGTTTGCCAAGAACGCAGATTTCAGGTGATCCGCCTCCTCCGCTTTCTCTTTTGCGATCTTTAATCGTATCCCCGCACGATGACGGGCATAGGCGACTATACCCAAGCCCGCACATAGTAACAACACCAAGACAAATCCTCCTCGAAGCATCAAGATACGGACACGCGACTTTTCCGCCTCTAGCTCCAGTTTCTTACTTTGTATCTCTAGTTTTTCCACCTCTCGTTGGGTTTTCAACTTCGCTAAATCCTCGTAATATTTTACCCGCATAATCGAGTCGTGCACTTCTTTAGAATCTCTGTAAGCCCTAGCCGCTTCCATCCCTCTTCCAAGCTTATAATAGAGATCCGCCTTAAAATCCTCCACTGAGACCCAATCACTAAAGCGTTTCTTATCCAAGAGCATTAGTTCCAATTTGTTCGCCAAATCAATGGCCTTCTCATATTTCCCCGCTAAAGCGTAATAATTCATCCAAAGGAATTGAGGCAGGATTTGCTCGGCATTCATATTATTCTTCTTTTCGATATCCTCCATCATCCTCAAGTGCTGATAAACCAAGGAAGGCTCTTTTTCCGCCACGTAATACTGGGCCGAGTAATAATGATAGCGATCTTTTAAAAAAGCGACAGTATGTTCCGCATCCAATTGAGTAATGCCCTCTTTCTCGCACTCTTGTATGCAAGAATCCAATTTATTCAAATACTCCAATCGCAAATCCTTCGTAAGCAACAGCCGTAACACGTAATACCAACGCATCCTAGAGGCATTACGTTCTTCCATGCGAGATAAGATCTCCCGGCTTAATTGAATACCCTCCTCATCCAATCCTATATTAAAATAGAAATTCGCTAAAGCTTGGTTTGCCATATCCACCCCATCCGGATAATTAAAACAGGTCGCAAGATTCCTCAAGCTATCCACCTCCCGGATTACCAATCCCTGCATCCCCTCATTCGCTAAAGAATAGATATTCCATCCTTTCGCCCTACATAATTCCTCGATCCGGTTTGTCGCGATGAAAAGGGGTTCCGCTATTTTCAAATATATTCGCAAGCTATCCGGATCTTGCATATAGTAATAACGCATCAAGAATAGTAAGGCATTTCCTTTGTAATAATCGTTACGTTGCCTCTGTGCCTCTTCTAATAGCAAATCCGCATATACTTTATATACTTTGTTATGCGTATTGGCATAAAGTAATTCGTTCAAGCGTATTAGTTTACTACTATCCGGCAAAACCTTGATTTCTCTTCGTAAGCTATCGACAAACGTGTCACCTTTCGCCCTATCCGGAATAAGCAAAGTTAGAATCAACGTCCAACAACCAATAAAAAACAATCTCTTCATATATACCTTGAAAAGTTAGCACGACTATCCATTATTCAATGCCCGGCAAGTTAATAAAAATTTAAATGCCAAGACATCAACATAAACAAGTTTAATATCACATTTTCAACTTATACAACAAAAAGCCTATATCAACCAAAAAAAGATTGATATAGGCTCTTATTTCAAAGAAACGGCCGTTCTATTTATTTTGTCAAGGCAGCGATACTTTCCTCGATAGACTTAATCTTCGATTCGGCATCGGCTTGCTTTTTCTTCTCCATCTCGATTACTTTCGCCGGGGCTTTGCTCACGAAGTTCTCATTGCCTAATTTCTTCATGACAGAAGCCAAGAAACCTTTTTGGTATTTCAATTCTTCTTGAAGCTTAGCCAACTCTTCCTCCACATTGATCAGATTGCCTAAAGGTACGGCATATTCAGTCGTACGGACCAAGAACGATACAGCACCGGCCGCTTTCTCCTCTACCTTGGAGATGGAAGAGAGATTGCACATCTTAGCGATTACGGCGTTGAACGCCTCATTGTGCTCACCCACGATCTGCAATTCCAGCGCATCCTTATTCGGTATATTCTTTTGCAAACGAATGGTACGGACACCACCAACGATCTCTTTCACGATCTCGAAAGCATCCAAATAAGCGCTATCCGCAACAGCTACTTCCGGCATTTGGGCAACCATCAAGCTCTCACCTTCCTTACGAGGCTCAAGGGCTTGCCATAATTCCTCGGTAATAAACGGCATGAAAGGATGAAGCAAACGAAGCAAGGCATCGAAGAAACCTAACGTAGCCTCATAAGTAGCCTTGTCGATCGGCTGCTGATACCCCGGTTTTACCATCTCCAGATACCATGAGGAGAACTCATCCCAGAACAATTTATAGACAGCCATCATCGCTTCGCTCAGACGATATTTACTGAAAGAGTCGTCTACCTCGGCAATCGTCTTATCCAGCTGCATCTTGAACCATTTCACGGCGATAGCGGAAGCCTCCGGCTGAGCGATCGTATCGTCTACCGTCCAGCCCTTCACCAAGCGGAAAGCATTCCATATCTTATTATTGAAGTTACGTCCTTGCTCACACAAAGCATCATCGAAAGGAATATCATTTCCGGCAGGAGCCGCGAGCATCAAGCCCATACGCACGCCGTCCGCACCGTATTGCTCGATCAATTGCAACGGATCGGGAGAGTTTCCTAAAGATTTGGACATCTTACGTCCCAGCTTATCGCGAACGATACCCGTAAAGTAGACGCTCTTGAACGGCATTTTCCCTCTGTACTCATAGCCGGCCATAATCATACGGGCTACCCAGAAGAAGATGATATCCGGTCCGGTTACCAAATCACTGGTCGGATAGTAATAATTGATTTCCTCGTTATCCGGGTTATTGATACCGTCGAACAGGGAGATCGGCCACAACCAAGAGGAGAACCAAGTATCCAATACGTCCTCGTCCTGACGCAAATCAGACATGGTCAGATTCGGGTTACCACATTTCTCTTTCGCCAGTTCCAAAGCTTTCTCTTCCGTCTCGGCTACCACGTAACCACCTTCCGGCAAGAAGTAAGCCGGGATACGGTGTCCCCACCAAAGCTGACGGCTGATACACCAGTCCTTGATATTCTCCATCCAATGGCGGTAGGTGTTCTTGAACTTCGGCGGATAGAACTTGATATCGTCCTTCATGACCGGCTCCAAGGCGATCTGGGCTAGATGTTCCATCTTCAAGAACCATTGCATAGACAATTTCGGTTCGATAGGCACGTTCGTACGCTCCGAGAAACCCACCTTGTTCTCGTAAGCCTCTACCTTCTCCAAAAGACCGGCGTTACGCAAGTCTTCCTCGATCTGCTTGCGGACATCGAAACGATCCATGCCCACATACAGGCCGGCAGCCTCGCTCAACGTACCGTTATCGTTAAATATATCGATAGAAGGCAAATTATATTTCTCGCCCAACATATAGTCGTTTACATCGTGCGCGGGGGTCACTTTCAAACAGCCCGTACCGAACTCTATATCCACGTAATCATCCTCGATCACCGGAATCTCACGGCCTACCAGCGGAACGATCACTTTCTTTCCTCTCAGATGTTGGTTCTTCGGGTCGTTCGGGTTGATACACATCGCCGTATCTCCCATAATCGTCTCCGGACGGGTAGTGGCGACAATGGCGTATCCCTCCTCGCCTACGATCTTATAGCGAAGATAGTACAACTTACTATGCTCTTCCTTATAGATAACCTCCTCATCGGACAGGGCCGTCAACGCCTTAGGGTCCCAATTCACCATACGCACGCCCCGGTAGATCAAGCCCTTCTTATATAGATCGACAAAAACCTTGATGACGCTTTCCGAACGTTTCTCGTCCATCGTGAACGCCGTACGATCCCAATCGCAGGAAGCCCCCAATTTACGAAGTTGCTTCAAGATAATGCCGCCATGCTCTTCTTTCCATTCCCAAGCGTGACGCAAGAACTCGTCGCGAGTCAGATCGGTCTTCTTGATTCCTTGCCCGGCCAAACGATTCACCACTTTCGCCTCCGTAGCGATCGAAGCATGGTCCGTACCCGGTACCCAACAAGCGTTCTTACCCATCATACGGGCACGGCGAACCAAGATATCTTGGATCGTATTGTTAAGCATATGTCCCATGTGCAATACGCCGGTGACGTTAGGGGGCGGGATTACAATCGTATACGGCTCACGACCGTCTGGCTTTGACTTAAAGAAGCCGTTATCCAACCAATACTGATACCACTTCCCCTCTACTTCAGCGGGATTGTACTTACTAGCGATTTCCATATTTTTATAACTAATTAGTCTTTACACATTTCTCGATCCGCGAAAGTACAAAAAATATAGACAAAAAACGCTGAGCATCGGGAAATATAGTCGGCCGAGACAATAGGCATTCTCTCTCGGATACGCCACTATTCTATAAACCACGACATGGTTTGTACAGACCAAGTCGTGGTTTATACAGATCACGACGTGATTTATAAAGACCACGCCGCTATTTTGAAAATAGAGTGAATGGCAATTACTTTTACATCCGGGGATTTGAAGGTTTATTCCTATAACAAGCAAACTATTTATAACGGTTTTTCTATTCCACGCTATTGCAGTTTCGCGTAAATGCCTGTATCTTCGCGTACTATAAAAAATAGATATGAGAAAGCGATCTGAGTATAAAGGAGGGGATAATCGACGTAAACCCTCTAAAGAACGACAGGTAACGGTGGGTGAAAGTAACACTTTGCTACCTTTCCTGTTCGAGTTATTAAAAGAGCAAAGCCGTTCATCCGTGAAAGGATTATTGAGCAGGGGACAGATCTCGGTAAACGGGAAAGTCACCCGGCAGTTCGATGCCCCGCTGAACCCTAACGATACGGTCGGGATCAACTATGGAAGAGGGAAGGTGGAATTCAACAATCCGTTACTTAGAATTGTTTGGGAAGATGATGACCTCATCGTGATCAACAAGCGGGAAGGTTTGCTATCCGTATCTACCGATCGTATCAAAGAGCGTACGGCCTACCGTATCCTGAGCGATTACTTGAAAGAATGCGACCCTCGCAACAAGATATTCGTCTTGCACCGTCTGGACCGAGACACATCGGGTATCATGATGTTCGCCAAGAACCAGAAGGTAAAAGAGCAACTACAGTCCAACTGGAGCGAGGCTATCACGCAACGGACCTACGTGGCCGTGATAGAGGGACGGCCGGAGAAAGACACGGATTTGATCGTATCCAACCTCGTGGAGAACAAGCATATGCAAGTGTACGTGACACAAGATGGTGACGGGAAGGAAGCGATCACACGCTACCGACTCCTGCAAACGAACAATCGTTATTCGCTCGTGGAACTCGATCTGGAGACGGGACGCAAGAACCAAATCCGTGCGCAGATGCAATCCATCGGCCATCCGATAGCCGGAGACTCTAAATACGGGGCGGAGACAAATCCCGCCGGACGCTTGATGCTCCATGCCCGCAGGCTCTGTTTCATCCACCCGGTAACAGGCGAGGAGATGCGCTTCGAGACACGGATCCCGGAGAAATTCACATCGACAGCAAAGTAATCTATCAATAAAGGACAAAAAATGAAGAAGCTCATCAGTTCGATCATGCTGGCGCTAATAGCGCTGGTAGCGCAGGCACAAATACTTACGCCTGTCAAGTGGAAAATTAAACTAGACGACAAGGGCGGCGCACCCGAGAAAGAGATCGTCTTTACCGCCACGGCGGACAAAGGTTGGCACCTGTATGACATGAACCTGCCGGAAGGAGGTCCTGTTTCTACATCTTTCACATTCGAGACATTGAATGGAGCTGAACTGATTGGTCAACCGGTTCCTTCTGTAAAGCCGACCACGGTTTACGACGAGCAATTTGCCATGAATCTTCGTTGGTATCCGGGTACGGTATCGTTCATCCAAAAACTAAAAGTTACCGATCCCGCTAAATTCAAGGTAGAGGGCGAGGTGGAATTTATGGCTTGTAATGACGAGACTTGCCTTCCCCCAGATCAAATACCTTTCTCTTTCGATAAGAAAAGTATCCATGTAGATCCAGCTCTGGCAGCTAATAGCTCGACTACAGAGGTGGATAAAGAGGACGCCACGGCCATACAGCCGGATACGCAAGTCGTAGCGGAAGAGGCCAGCGAGTTGAACACTCCGGACCCTGCCGCTAAAAAGACACCGGCTACGACATCTCCTAAAGCGTCCGACAGCTTAACCGATAGCCCGAATCTTTGGTCTCCGGTGATCGACCAATTGAAATCGTTCGGCGACGCTACGGTATCGGCGGCGGATACCTCTTGGTTATTCATCTTCTTCGCGGGTTTCTTGGGAGGTTTGATCGCCTTATTGACTCCTTGCGTTTGGCCGATGATCCCTATGACGGTTAGCTTCTTCCTGAAACGTACGAAAGATCGTAAGAAAGCGATTCGCGACGCTATCACCTATGGGTTATCTATTATCGTAATCTATTTGGTGATGGGCTTGTTGATCACCGGTATCTTCGGAGCGAGCGCATTGAATGATTTATCAACGAACGCGATCTTTAATATCCTGTTCTTCTTGCTGTTGGTAGTATTCGCAGTCTCCTTCTTCGGAGCCTTCGAGCTGGTATTACCTGCGTCATGGACTAGCAAATTGGATAGCAAGGCCGATTCGACGACCGGCGTATTGAGTATTTTCTTTATGTCGTTTACGTTGGTATTGGTATCTTTCTCTTGTACGGGCCCGATTATCGGAACCTTGTTGGTACAGGCTGCTTCTATGGGTACGGCGGTAGGACCGGCTATCGGTATGTTTGGTTTCGCCTTGGCGTTATCCATCCCGTTCAGTGTCTTCGCCATCTTCCCGAATATGCTGCAAAGTATGCCGAAATCCGGCGGATGGTTGAATTCCGTGAAGGTCGTATTGGGCTTCTTGGAGTTGGCATTGGCTTTGAAGTTCCTTTCCGTAGCGGATTTAGCGTATGGCTGGCGTTTACTAGACCGTGAGGCTTTTATCGTGCTTTGGATCGTGATCTTCAGCTTATTGGGTGTTTATCTATTAGGCAAGATCAAGTTTAGCCACGATAGCGAAGTAAAATATGTATCTGTTCCTCGTCTGTTCATGGCGATTATCTCTTTCGCTTTCGCCATTTACATGGTTCCGGGACTTTGGGGCGCTCCGTTAAAGGCGATCAGCGCGTTCGCTCCTCCGTTGTATACACAAGATTTCAATCTATACAAAAACGAGGTACACGCCGCGTTCGACGATTATGAATCCGGTATGGCTTATGCCAAGAAGGTAAATAAACCCGTCATGATCGACTTCTCCGGTTTCGGTTGCGTAAACTGCCGTAAGATGGAGGCTTCCGTTTGGACGGATCCTAAGGTGAAGCAAATGCTAGAAAATGATTACGTGCTAATCACTCTCATGGTAGACGATAAGACGAAACTCCCGCAACCCATCGAGATCCAAGAGAACGGAAAGACTCGTAAGCTGAAGACGATCGGTGATAAATGGAGTTATTTGCAACGAAGCAAGTTCGGTTCTAATGCCCAGCCATTCTACATCTTATTGAATGACGAGGGACAGCCGCTCGGACCTTCATACGCATTCAATGAGGATGTTTCCAAATACATCCAGTTCCTTCAAAACGGATTGAAAGAATTCAAGAAAGAACAACAATAAAACAAACAGAGGGCCGGGTTCTACCCTGCCCTCTTTCTTTTACAATCATTATAGAATAAGTAAATAATATGGCAACTAGAGAAGAGAAGATGGAAGCCTTCGGGCAATTACTCGACATTCTGGATGAATTACGGGTAAAATGCCCTTGGGATCGTAAACAGACAAACGAGAGCCTCCGCACGAATACGATCGAGGAAACCTATGAACTATGCGAGGCCTTGATGCGTGAGGATAACACAAACATAAAAAAAGAATTAGGAGACCTGTTATTGCACATCGTCTTTTACTCCAAGATCGGCGAGGAAAAAGAAGCTTTCGATATCAAGGATGTCTGCGACAGCCTTTGCCAGAAACTGATTTACCGCCATCCACACGTATTCGGAGATACCTCCGCCGATACCGCTCAAAAGGTAGAGCAAAGCTGGGAGCAGCTTAAGTTGAAAGAAAAGGGGGGTAACAAAACCGTACTGGAGGGTGTTCCCGCTTCCCTCCCATCCGTAGTAAAAGCGCATCGTATCCAAGATAAGGCCCGTAACGTAGGTTTCGACTGGGAACAACGTGATCAAGTATGGGATAAGGTACAGGAGGAATTTAATGAGTTGAAAACCGAGATAGACAGGATGGACGCAGATAAGATGGAAGCTGAGTTCGGAGATCTCTTCTTTAGCTTGATCAACGCTGCCCGCCTATACAAAATAAATCCGGACAACGCATTGGAACGCACGAACCAGAAGTTTATCCGCCGTTTTAATTATCTAGAGGAGCACACGATCCAAGAAGGTCGTTCCTTGAAAGATATGACATTGGAGGAAATGGATCAACTGTGGAATGAAGCCAAGGCCAAAGGCTTATAAAGCAAGGATAAGGGCAAAACAAAAGGGGAACCGACATCACGTCGCCACCCCTCCCTTAACTTAAACGCCAAAACTAAATCTAAACAAAAAACACAAATAATGATAATATTTTACTTTTTCTGTTTTTCTTCCTTTTTATTGTCCCGACCACTCTTCATGAAATTCCGGACAAACTTATATTCCGCATTTCGGTACTTATAGACCTTTTCGGGAGAAAGTATCTTCTTGAATCTCTCAAAATACTCTTTTTCCAACTGTGCCTCTTTTATCTCAACATCCAGACATTCGTCTATCACTTTGTTATAATCAGCATCTGTCGGATTCTCCTTATGTCGAATTTCTTTTGATAACTTACGACATTCACGACCTACCTCAAATTTTTTCTGTCGCAACTCATTGCATAAAGGAATAAATTGTGCAGCTTCCTCAGGTGTAAGGCCAACTTCAGCCGTAATAAAAGCATTCCGCCTTGCTTCGAATGCCTCTCTATCAAAATGTCTTTGCTCTTTCTTCTCTTGTGCCGTAGCATTGAAAGAGAGTAGAACCGAAATCGCTACAAATGTAATGAAAAATATTTTATTCATACAAGTATTATTACAAAAATCTTCGATAAAATTACTATTTTAAACTTTATTCAGAATAGGAAAGTTCCTCATCTAAGAGATAATTGGCGTACTGAGCTTCCAAATACTCCAAATACTCCTCATCTTCTTCCGCTTCAATAGCGTCTAAAGCCGTTGTCGGGACTTCCGTCCGGACCAGTAAAGAATCAGACGCAGTACTACCATCGGAACCGTTTATTCCCACGATAGCCTTGAAAAACAAACCAAGACCAGCGAATACCGCAGCCATGTACAACCACGGACGAACACGATCCATCAAGGAAATCCGTTTCGCCCTCTCCTCCTGCTTCTCGGGGAGCTGACTCATGATCCGCTCCGTAAGCCCTTCCATATACCCTTCCGGTACAGTGAAAGGATTAGTTCCTTTCAAGCGATCTAGGTTGTTTTCTTCTTTTTTCATACTTTTTCTCTTTTTATATTGCTTTGACAGCGATTCGGGCAAAAGGTTTAAACCTCTTTTGTTAAAAACTCCTCGATTTTTTTCACCGCATGATGATACGAGGCCTTCAAAGCCCCGACAGAGGTACCTAGTATCTCGGACATCTCCTCGTACTTCATCTCCTCGTTATACTTCATATTGAAAACCAAGCGTTGTTTCTCCGGCAAGGTAAGAATAGCGTTTTGCAATCTTACCTGTATCTCGTCACCATCGAAGTATTCATCCCCTTTCAAACGTTCCAGCAAAAAGGTATCCGCATCGTCGATAGATACGTTATTCATATTTCGCTGTTTATTTAGGAAAGTAATGCACTCGTTGATCGCAATCTTATAAAGCCATGTAGATAATTTGGCCTCACCGCGAAAAAGCTCGATGTTCGTCCAAGCTTTCAAAAATGTATTTTGGAGTAAGTCGTTCGCATCCTCATGATCCAGTACCATCTTTCGTATATGCCAATACAACTTCTCGCCATACAAGCTTACGACCTTGGCAAAGGCCTCACGTTGTCGGGCCGGGTCCCGGAGCTGTACTACAATTTCGTCTTCTGTATAGGATTGCATTTTTTCTATTTTGGGAAGTGCCCAGAACAGGACTCGAACCTGCACGATCGCAAAACCACTCGCACCTGAAACGAGCGCGTCTACCAATTCCGCCACCTGGGCTTTTTTTAATCATTCTGAAGCGCAACCTATCGGTATTGCGCATACAAAGGTAATCGTTTTTTCCAATTAGCAAGCAAATGAAAATAAAAAAAGCGACCGTCCCTTCCGGAACGGCCGCCCATATCATTAATCACGGGAGTCGATTACATCATACCACCCATTCCGCCGCCCATACCCGGATTCATCGGAGGCATAGCAGGAGTCTCTTCTTTTTTCTCAGCGATCACGCACTCAGTAGTCAAGAACATACCTGCGATAGAAGCAGCGTTCTCCAATGCTACGCGAGTTACCTTAGCTGGGTCGATTACACCAGCCTCGCACAAATTCTCGAAACAGTCCTTACGAGCGTTGTAACCGAAGTCGCCCTTGCCTTCCTTCACTTTCTGAACGATAACGGCACCTTCCTTACCAGCGTTAGCTACGATCTGGCGAAGCGGCTCCTCGATAGCGCGCTTAACGATTTCGATACCTGTAGTCTCGTCCTCGTTGTCGCCCTTCATACCTTCCAATGCATCGATAGCACGGATATAGGCAACACCACCACCGGGCACCGTACCTTCTTCGATAGCGGCACGAGTTGCGTGTAATGCGTCATCCACACGGTCTTTCTTCTCTTTCATCTCAACCTCAGAAGGAGCACCTACGTAAAGAACAGCTACACCGCCGGCCATCTTAGCCAAACGCTCTTGCAATTTCTCTTTATCATAATCAGATGTCGTATTCTCCATCTGGATCTTGATCTGGCCGATACGAGCTTGGATAGCCTCCTTGTCACCAGCACCATTTACAATGGTAGTGGTATCTTTGTCTACCGTGATCTTCTCAGCGGTACCTAGCATATCCATTGTAGCACCTTCCAATTTCAAACCTTTCTCCTCAGAGATAACCGTACCGCCTGTCAATACAGCGATATCTTCCAACATAGCCTTACGACGGTCGCCGAAGCCCGGAGCCTTAACAGCGCAGATCTTCAAGGAACCACGCAGACGATTCACTACCAATGTAGCCAAAGCCTCGCTGTCGATATCCTCAGCGATGATCAAAAGAGGACGTCCGCTCTGTACGGTCGGCTCAAGGATAGGAAGAAGGTCTTTTAATACGGAGATCTTCTTGTCATAAATCAAGATATACGGATTCTCCATCTGGCACTCCATCTTCTCTGTATCCGTTACGAAGTACGGAGAGATATAACCGCGGTCGAACTGCATACCCTCAACTACGTCAACTGTAGTTTCAGTACCTTTAGCTTCCTCAACCGTGATAACACCTTCAGTCTTCACACGTTGCATAGCCTCCGCGATCAACTTACCGATAGCCTCGTCACCATTTGCGGAGATCTTCGCTACATGCTCGATCTTCTCGAACTTATCACCTACAGCCTCAGCTTGGTTAGCGATGCTCTCTACAACCTTAGCGACAGCCTTGTCGATACCACGTTTCAAATCCATCGGGTTCGCTCCGGCAGTAACGTTCTTTAAACCGACACCAATGATAGACTGAGCCAAAACCGTAGCTGTAGTCGTACCGTCACCGGCGTTATCGTTTGTCTTGGAAGCCACTTCCTTAACTAATTGAGCACCCATGTTCTCGAACGGGCAAGTCAACTCAACTTCTTTAGCAACCGTTACACCATCTTTCGTGATGTGAGGAGCTCCGAATTTCTTCTCGATAATTACGTTACGACCTTTCGGGCCTAATGTTACCTTAACAGCATTAGCCAACTCATCCACACCTTTCTTCAAAAGGTCGCGGGCATCCATATCGTATTTAATCTCTTTTGCCATGATTGTATCTCTTTTTAATATTGTTGTTTATAAAAATGAATTAGATAATAGCTAAAACGTCTGCTTGGCGCATGATCAAGTATTTCTCACCGTCTAGTTCGATTTCCGTACCTGCATACTTACCATACAATACGTTATCACCAACCTTTACAACCATCTCCTCGTCTTTCGTTCCGTTACCTACGGCTACAATCTCACCCTTTAAAGGCTTTTCCTTTGCTGAGTCAGGAATAATAATTCCACCTAATGTTTTCTCTTCCGCAGCGGCCGGCTTAATCAGCACGCGGTCTGCTAATGGTCTAATGTTCATTTTCTTGGTATTTTAAATGTTAATAATATTACGTTTTTAGTTTATGAACTTTGTGTTCACGCCTAAGTCTATGCGAATAGTGTGCCAAACGTATTCACCCGAGTTCGACTGACAATATTTCGGACGAAATAGACAAATATCCGAAGAGATAACTGACAACTTGTCTTTTTGCATCTCTCAAAAGGATTATCAATCGACCAGCAGCGTATTCATGGAATATGCTTTTACGATCGGAGTATAGACTCGATCGCCTATGCGGATGGAAAGGGAACGATCATCACTGGTCTCATTGGCGATAATCAAGGCGATACTGTTATCCGGGTTACGGAATGCCAGCAGATTCGTATAGGCTCCTTCCGTTTCTAATTTATATGCACCGGGCTGGACATAATGGCTGACATGTTTCATCACGTAGTATTCCGGAGTATATCGATAGCTCTTGGTTTGCGGATCTACGACAACCAATGAGTTTTGCGCCCATCCCCAACGACTGATCCCTCCATTTTCCAAAGATATATTCCAATACATATAGGCAGAAACGCCATTATCCAGAAAATGTCGCATCAACCCCCAAGAATACATGGCACCCTTCCAATCGTTCTTGCCATCTCCACATTCTTGCTCGGTTTGGTAAAGCTTCAACCCGGGATAACGTTTGTGGATTCCGGCGATAGCTCCCTTACCCGCCCATTGGAAACCGACACCTTTTACATATTTACCACTAGCGGGATCTGTCAATACCGTATCAACAAGCGACTCATTCGCACGTTCCATCGTGCCGAACATAATATCCACTCCTTGAACCTGCATGGCCGGCCCGAGATAATTACCGATAAAATTAGCCAAAGAAGCCGATGTCCAACAACAACTCGGGAATATTTGCGCAGAGTTGAACTCGTTCTGGGGCATTATGGCAAAGATTGGAATTCCGTGTTTCTTATAGGCCTCGATAAATTTAGAGAAATAGAGGGCATAGGCTTTCAGGTAAAGAGAGTCTTGGATAAACATATCCGTACCTTCATGGCCGACCTTATCGGCCGGCAAGCCATTTCGATACTTCTCGTCATAATTCTCACCCGTATAGGCAGAGGCATAGTGTTTGTTATATTTCATCCAAGCAGGAGGGCACCACGGGGAAGCCCACAAGCGTAAGTCTGGCTGATACTTTTGGGCGTTCTTGATAAAAGGGATCAACGTTTGTTGGTCATTGGCGATGGTAAAATGTTCCATCGTGAAATCACCGTCTACCTCGTCATACGAATACCAATCACGGGAGAAATCATTTGCTCCTACAGGCATCCGGCAAATCGTGAAGTTGGCTCCGACTCCGGGGAAGAAAAGCTCTTCCATGATTTCCTCACGTACACTTGGCTCCAGCTTACTCAAGGAAAGCCAACCTAATTCATTAAAACAGGCTCCGAAACCATCAATTTGTTGTTGATGCTTTTCTGTTAGAATTGTTATATCAATATTAGGTATCGTATCCGCAAGGGCGGAGATCAGATCGGGTTGCTCAGCCCAAGGGGTATTCTCGGTTGTCGTTACCCACTCGGCCCGGGGGGTGAAAGAGCAGGAAGAAAGGTATAAAGATATTGAGAGTATAAAAACAGGTATTTTCATGGTCGTTTCATTAATTTATAAGTTTAGAACCATTTAAACACGGACTACACGGATGACACGGAACACACGGATAAATACTAATACCGTGTCATCCGTGTAGTCCGTGTTCCATAATCCACTATTCTCTAAAAGCGTTCTATCAGCTCCTCGATAGTCACAAGGGTTTGCTCACCCGTGAGCATATTCTTTAAGTTGATTTTATTCTCGGCCATCTCATTCTCTCCGACTATCGCAACGAACGGGATTTTCTTAGCGTCCGCATATCCCATTTGCTTTTTCATCTTAGTAGACTCAGGATATAGCTCTGTACGAATCCCCGCCTTACGAACCTTAGCGATCAGCGGCAATAAATGAATCTCCTCTTTCTGTCCGAAGTTCACGAATAGAAGCTGTGTAGTCTTCAAAGATCCTTCCGGATATAAATCCAATTGGTTCAATACATCAAAGATACGATCAGCGCCGAAAGAGAAACCGACACCAGATACGCCTTCCATGCCAAATACCCCTGTCAGGTTGTCATAGCGACCACCACCCGTGATACTACCGATCTGTACGTCCAAGGCTTTCACCTCGAAAATCGCACCTGTATAATAGTTTAAGCCGCGAGCTAATGTCAGATCAAGCTCTAATTCCGCACGGATTGACGTATGAGAGATGCGCTCCAAAATAAAATCCAATTCGGCTACACCTTTCAAACCAGTCTCAGACGCAGATAATACCTCTTTCAAGGTAGCGATCTTTTCTTGATTTGAACCCTGCAGCATAATGATCGGCTGCAAACGCTCGATCGCCTCCTCGGGTAAACCCTTGGAACGAAGCTCTTCATTCACGTTGTCCAAGCCAATCTTATCCAGCTTGTCGATAGCTACCGTAATGTCTACGATCTTATCCGCCTCGCCTATGATTTCGGCAATACCGGAAAGGATCTTACGATTGTTCATCTTGATACACACACGAATGCCAAAACGATGGAACACCTCGTCCATAATCTGGATCAGTTCCACCTCATTGATCAAGGAATCAGAACCCACAACGTCGCCATCACATTGGTAGAACTCCCGGTAACGTCCCTTTTGCGGACGATCGGCACGCCAAACCGGTTGGATCTGGTAACGTTTGAACGGAAAACTGATCTCATTACGATGTTGTACCACGTAACGGGCGAACGGAACGGTCAAATCATAACGCAAGCCTTTCTCACAAGCCTTAGCAGCAAATCTCAACGGGTTCTTTTCCATTAACTCCTCATCTGAGATGCCCGCGAAACAATCTCCGGAATTCAATATCTTGAAAAGGAGCTTATCCCCTTCCTCGCCATATTTACCCATCAATGTAGAAAGGTTCTCCATGGCAGGAGTCTCTATTTGCTGGAAGCCATACAAGTGAAATACTTCACGGATCGTGTTAAATATATAATTACGTTTCGCCATTTCCTCCGGCGAAAAATCCCGAGTACCTTTGGGTATGGAAGGTTTTTGCATGATCTTATGTTTTAAATGATTATTCTGGCCGCAAAGGTAATGTTTTTTGCTCGAAATAAATAAGAAAATAACAATGCCCACTGTAAGGAGCTTACAATCGCAGTCATAAGCATCTTACAATGGGCATTCTAACATCCTTACAATGGGCATCCATGGAAAGCCTCTTCCGAGGCTTATCAATCCCGGCTTCTTCCCCCCAAGAATATCATTATATAATATAATAATGTAGCAAGCGAACCTAACGCAGCGACCACGTACGTATAAGCGGCGGAACGTAAAGCATCCTCTGCCTTATCATGCGTATAAGCATTTGTTATACCGGCATTGCTCAACCACGCCAAAGCACGTTGGCTCGCATTGATCTCGACCGGAAGCGTGATAAAGCTAAATAGCGTAGTCGTAGCGAACAAGATTATACCGAATAACAATAACTGAGGAAACGTATGCAATAATAACATACCACCCAGCAACACCCATGTCATGATATTTGAGGCGAAACTAACAACCGGAACCAAAGCCGAACGCATTCTCAACGGAGCGTAAGCGGTAGCATGCTGCACAGCGTGACCGCACTCATGGGCGGCAACCGCGGCGGCGGCGATACTATTGCTATAATAAACCGACTCACTCAAGTTCACCGTCTGGTTAGCGGGATTGTAATGGTCCGTCAGATGTCCGGGTGTAGAAATCACCTTTACATCATAGATACCATTGTCATGCAACATCTTCTCTGCGACATCTTTTCCTGTCATGCCATTCGGCATAGGAATTTTCGAATACTTCTCAAACTTGCCCTGAAGACGGGATGACACCAGCCAACTCAATAGCGCAAATCCAATAAATATAATCCAATACATGCTCATAAATTTCTATCTTATTTAGTTTTATAAAACAACGACAAAAAGTTTGCCAAAGACAAAAATGGCAGGAGACACCCCTTGAGGAATGTGGTCTTCTGCCATTTTGTACGATTTATAACGAGTTTATTCTTCTGTATATCTGACAATCGTCTGTTCACGATCCGGTCCTACGGAAACGATCTTCACAGGCACACCCAGTTCTTCCTCCAAGAAAGAAAGGTAAGCGTTGAACTCCTCAGGGAACTCGTCCTCGCTCTGCATCTTCGTCATATCCGTCTTCCAACCCGGTAATTCCACGTATACAGGTTCGATCGTATCATCGATCTCATACGGGAACTCATTAGTCTCGACACCGTTCATCTTATAAGCCACGCAAGCCTTGATCGTATCGAAGGTATCTAACACATCACTCTTCATCATGATCAATTGGCTTACACCGTTGATCATCACGGCATATCTCAAGGCTACCAAATCAATCCAGCCACAACGGCGTTTACGTCCCGTAACCGCACCGAACTCATGGCCTAATTGACCGATCTTATCTCCCACCTCATCAAACAACTCGGTCGGGAACGGACCGCTACCTACACGTGTACAATAAGCCTTGAAGATTCCATATACCTCACCGATATTCCGGGGAGAAACCCCCAGTCCCGTACAACATCCGGCACAGATCGTGTTAGAGGAAGTCACGAATGGATAAGAACCGAAGTCTATATCCAGCATCGTACCTTGAGCGCCTTCCGCCAAGACCGACTTGCCTTCCTTCAAATAGTTATTGATGACATGCTCGCTATCAATCAATTTGAATTGTATGAGGTAGTTCAAGGCCTCCAGCCATTGAGCCTCCATCTCGGTTATATCATATTCATAGTTCAATGAACGCAAGATCGCTTCATGTTTTGCTTTAGCGGCCGCATATTTCTCTTCGAAGTTATGCAACAAATCGCCCACACGAACACCGTTACGGCTAATCTTATCCGTATAAGTCGGGCCGATACCCTTTCCTGTCGTACCGATCTTTCCGGAACCTTTTGCGGCCTCGTAAGCGGCATCCAAGATCCGGTGAGTAGGTAAAATTAGGTGAGCTTTCTTAGAGATATAAAGCTGCTTGGTGATATCGTGACCACTCGCTGCCAATGATTCCGCTTCCTGCTTGAACAATAACGGGTCCAGAACGACACCGTTACCGATTACGTTTATCTTTCCACCTTGGAAAATACCGGAAGGAATCGAACGTAACACATACTTTTCCCCGTTAAACTCCAATGTATGTCCGGCATTAGGGCCTCCTTGAAAACGAGTTACCACATCGTAATTCGGAGTCAGCACATCGACAACCTTGCCTTTGCCCTCGTCGCCCCATTGCAATCCTAACAAAACGTCTACTTTCATCTTTTCTATATTTATTATAGGCTATTAATATTCTTATTTAACTGACCTTTGCAACTTAAACTTGCATTTACTGCATAGGCCATAAATGTACAAACAATAATACTCCGGCGTAAAACGAGAGACTTTCAAGTTTCTCATATCCGCTTTCAACGTACTGTTTCGCAGCTCCCGGATGGCCCCGCATCTCGTGCAAACCAAATGCAAATGCGTATCGGCATAAATCCTCAACTCATATTGCACCGACTGGACGGTTATTTGATGACGCACCACCAAACCGGCATCAACCAGTACATCCAACGTATTATAGAGTGTAGCCTTACTGACATGGAAGTTGTCTTGCTCCAACCGATCCGAAAGCATACACATATCAAAATGCCCGGGAAAAGCACATATCTCCTTGAATATAGCATATCTCTCCTCGGTTTTCCGCAGTTTCTTCTCCGTTAGATATTCGGTAAACAACGCACGTATTTCCGTATAAACTTTCGCTTCCATCTCCTAAAGACCGCACAAACGACAAAGTTAGCGCATTTATTTTAAACGCAAAGCCTTACCGATAATATTCAAACTCGAATTTTAATTCATTATAGATTTCTTGTAATTCCGGCGTGTTTCCCGCAGCCTCCTGAAATTCCTTGAAACCGTCTAGGATCCTTTCCGCATTCCCCTCGGATTGACGCCCATAAAACTTCATGGCTTGAATAGACGCTTGTTTCTCTTTCAGCGTAGATTTAAAATCCTTAGTCTCCGCTAGACTACTTAAGGTTTCTGCCAAGAAAGATCCTAAAACCACAGAAGATAAGCTGCCACCTCGCTTGAAATTCTCGGCCCAAGTAAGAAAGGCGACCGTGCGAGCGAACTCATTTTTCTTATCAGCAACCAGATCAGACGTGAAGTCCTCCATATAAGGCAGATGAACGAACAAGTTCCGGCAACAATGCTCCGCGATCTCTAAATAAGGAATCTCCTTGACCCAACGTTTCGCCTCATCCAAAGGCAACGTCTCGGCGGGTTGGAGAAAGGTCGCCAATATCTTAAACTCACGGATGTCTTCTTTCCATAAAGCCGCCGCTAGCTCTCCATTCGGTTTATGCTTACGGGCGATTCCCTTTATTTCGGGGTACGGAACCCCGAAATTTAACTTATATACGATACCTTTCTCACGCATACTCGTAGAAATCACCCCGTTCATCGCCAAACGAAGTTCCTTACGGATCTCCCTTATCTCGTCTTGTAAACTTTCCATCTATTAATCATTATAAGTCGGCAAGAAAGAATAATCACGGCCATAACGAAGCATCTGGTCCGTATAACCTTCCGTATAGTCTAAGACAATATCGGTAACCTCACCGTTAGAGTTCTTTACCTCTCTCATCACAGGGTTGACAAAACCTTTATAGGGAGCCAAGTTTAACTTAGCATAGCGCTCCAAGACCTCCGCATGCAACTCCGGATCTACTTTCACGCCGTATCCTTCAACAAGATTCTTTCCGGCCGCATAGTCACCCTCACTCTTGATACGTTGAATCTCAGCGAGCAATGTTCCAAACAACTCACGTAACCTTGGATAGTCATTCACAACCACATAGGTCTTTCCATTCCGTTTTTTCAGTTCGATCACATTCGCTTCCTTCCCTTTCTCGTAAGCCCACTTAGCGATCAACTGGCGGTTACGCATATGCGCCTCTTCTACATTCTTGCCTAGCTCGATGCGAACCAACTGGGTCATCAAGCCATTCATTATATATTTATAGTATTCCGACTTATAAGCCTCGCCGTCCGGAAGCAATCCCAGTTCCACCAGCTTCGGATCTGCCAAATAATACAGGCCAAACAAATCCGCACGGGTTTCCTCCAGTGTAGAGCTATAGGCTTTCAGCGCATCCGGGTCCGTATTTTCCAGCAATTTACCGGAACCATGTCCCAGACACTCATGTAAATCCGTATGTAGATTATCCGTTAAGAAACCGTACTGCCTCATACCGTTCCGCTCCACGTCACTCCAAACAAACTCTTCGCTAAAGCCATTTCCTTGAGACGCCTTATCATAAGCCTCCGTGATATTCTCTATCGTAACAGACTTCGAGCCATGATCCCTACGAATCCAATCCGCATTTGGCAAATTGATACCGATCGGGGTAGCCGGATAGCAATCACCTCCCAACATAGATACCGTGATTACCTTAGCGCTAACTCCTTTCACCTTCTCTTTCTTGAAACGCTTATCTACCGGAGAATGATCCTCAAACCATTGCGCATTATCACTGATGATTTTCGTACGCTTAGTCGCCTCCTTATTCGTAAAATTCACGGTAGACTCCCAGCTTGCTTTCATTCCTAACGGATCCCCATAAGTCTCGATAAAGCCATTCACAAAATCCACCTCCGAAGCTGTATCCTCTACCCAAAGGATCGAATAAGCATCGAACGTCTTCAAATCGCCCGTTTGATAATATTCGATCAATTTCCCAATGATCGCTTTCTGCGTATCATTCTCGGCGAAAGGCAAGGCTTGTCGCAATTGATCTACGATTTTTTCTATCGCGGCGGAATAAAGCCCTCCTACTTTCCAAACCTTTTCAACGACCGTACCGTTCTCTTTTACCAAACGGCTATTCAACCCGTAAGAAATCGGGGAAATGGTATCCTTTCCCATTTTCATTTGCGCATAGAAGTCCTCTACCTCTTTCTGACTGATACCTCCCCCGTAATAATTATTAGAAGAAGCTTTGATCAAATCACCGTCACCGCTTTGTACGCTACGCTTTGGCATAACGCCCGGATCAAAGATTACCGGAGCGATCTCGATCATGAACTGATCCACGTTTTGATTCTCACGAAGAGGTAACTTCTTGGCGTCGATTTGGTGAATACAATCCATCAAGAACTCAGGAGAAAACCCCGGGGCAAACTTGTCCAAGGCATAATGATGATGGATACCACTGGAGAACCACACCCGTTTCAAATAGGTTTCCAAAGCCTTGAATTGAGGGTCCTCCCGATCTCCCTTATAATTCGTATAAATAGCCTCCAATGTCCTGCGGATCGCCAGATTATAGCGTCCATTCTGATCGAAGAATATATCACGTCCCATCAAGGCCGCTTCGGAAAGATGATATAATAGTTGCTTTTGTTGCAAGGACAGGGATTCAAAACCCGGAACTTTATAGCGAAGAATCTCCAGATCAGCGAACTGATCCACTACATAATTGAACTCCTTATCGGAATTTTGAGATGCCGTATCCGACTGTTGGCCTGTACAAGCCGTCATAACCATAGCTGTCATAAGCGATAACATTATTTTTTTCATACTTACTACGATTTGCTTTTCCTATAATATATTACATCTAAAGTACATAGTTTGAAGGCCCGCATTCCAATAAGGGCCAACCGCAAAGATAGAGAATATACAGTCAATATCAAAGGTTTGAGATTTTTTCTCTACTTTTGTAAGTTCAAAAGCAAAGACAAAAAAGAGAATGGAAATAGCGGCATTAGTTTCAGGAGGAGTAGACAGCTCTGTCGTAGTGCATCAACTCAAAGAGGCAGGATACGATCCGACCATCTTCTATATCCGTATCGGTATGGAAGACAAGGATGGCTATATCGATTGCCCGGCGGAAGAGGATATCGAGATCACCTCATATATCGCCCGCAAGTATGGATGCCGGTTCGAGATCGTCTCCTTACACGACGAGTATTGGGATCGGGTGGTAAGCTATACGATCGAATCTGTCAAACGCGGTCTTACCCCTAACCCGGATATGATGTGTAATAAATATATCAAGTTCGGTTGTTTCGAGGAAAAATGGGGCAAGGATTTCGATAAGATCGCTACCGGTCATTATGCCACGACCACGGAGATAGACGGCAAGACATGGCTTTCTACTGCCAAGGACCCGGTAAAAGATCAGACTGATTTCTTAGGGCAAATCACCCGCCTACAGATACAGAAACTCATGTTTCCGATCGGGCATTTAATGAAAAGCGAGGTACGTGCCATCGCCGAGGCCCAGAAATTGCCGAGCGCCAAGCGTAAGGATAGCCAAGGCATTTGTTTCTTAGGTAAGATTAACTACAACGACTTTATAGAGCGTTATTTAGGGAAACGCCCGGGAAAAATCGTGGAACTAGAGACGGGTAAGGTCTTGGGTAAACACAATGGATATTGGTTCCATACGATCGGCCAACGTAAGGGATTGGGATTAAGTGGCGGCCCTTGGTTCGTTATCCAAAAAGACATTAAGCGAAATATCATTTATGTCTCCAACGGCTACGACCCGGAAACGCAATATGGCAAGGTGATTAATATGCAAGGTTTCGATTTCATCACGGAAGATCCATGGGGAGAATTTGAGGGTGAGAAAGAAATCACTTTCAAGATCCGTCATACCCCGGAATTTACGCATGGCTACATCCGTCGTATCGGAGATCTATATCGTGTAGAATCCGACGAAAAGATTCAAGGTATCGCTCCTGGCCAATACAGTGTAATCTACGACAAAGACCATCACTTATGTCTGGGCAGCGGCATGATTATTGATGAGACCAAGTAACACATATTCAGATTTATTCTAAATAAAAAACGGTCGCCCTATCAAAGGAAGCGACCGTTTTTATTTTTCTATCTTATTCTATTAAATAGCATACAAAGAGCTGATAGACTCACCACTACATACACGACGGATCGCCTCAGCAAACATGTCAGCGACAGATAATACCTTTACTTTCTCGCATTTCTTAGCGTAAGGAATAGAATCCGTAAAGATCATTTCCGCTAAAGCGGACTGATCTACACGAGTAGAAGCCGGATCAGACATCACAGCGTGGCTGGCGATAGCACGAACAGACTTAGCGCCATTCTCCAACATCAAGTTCGCAGCTTTCGTAATTGTTCCGGCCGTATCCACCATGTCATCAACCAAAAGGACATCCAAGCCCGTCACATCACCGATAATACGCATCTCGGCCACCTCATTGGCACGCAAACGAGATTTGTGGCAAATGACCATCGGCAAGCCTAAATACTTAGAATAGCTGCTGGCACGTTTCGTACCACCAACATCCGGAGTCGCGATACACAAGTTATCCAAAGGCAAAGACGTCTTGATATAATCCAAGAATACGGAAGAAGCATATAAGTGATCCACCGGAACATTAAAGAATCCTTGGATCTGATCCGCATGAAGGTCCATCGTAATCAAACGATTGATACCTGCCGTACTCAACATATCAGCGATCAACTTAGCGCCAATAGAAACACGAGGCTTATCCTTTCTATCCTGACGAGCCCAACCGAAGTAAGGGACTACAGCGATGATTGAATGTGCGGAAGCACGTTTAGCCGCGTCAATCATCAGAAGCAACTCCATCAGATTGTCTGAATTAGGGAATGTAGATTGTACTAAGAATACATCTCTACCGCGGATAGACTCTTCATAAGAAACAGAGAACTCACCATCGGCAAAGTGCTGGATATTCATCTGTCCCAGAGGACAACCTAAACTGTTGCAAATTTTCTCTGCAAGATACCGGGAGTTCGTTCCCGAAAACACCAAGAAAGGAGTTTGTGCACTCATTATTCCGAATATTTATCTTAAAGTGAATAGATTTAAATTGTGCCGCAAAAGTACAAAACTTATTTACAATAACCTCTTTATATTTGGAAAACTTTCTATATTTGCAACCGCAATGATGAAGTATTTACTCTATTTCTTCGTATTGGTAAGTGTATTTCTGACTTCGGGTTCTTCATCAACTCCCGAGAACCAACAGAAATACAACGATATTTACACCATGTACTCTCCGAATGAAGACAAGACGGAATACAATATCCCCCAAGCAGATATCGAACGATACGAAAAAGAGCTATACAACGGAAAACAAAGCTATAAGATGGAAGATGGCTATATCAGGGCTTCACTATTCCGCAACATCTCCACATCAAAAAACTCAAGGACAAACCTATCCTCATCCGCGGAAAGGATCGTACGGTTTATAAAAACTCAATATCCTAAAGAAAGACAAACATTCATTTCATTTTGTATAAATCCCCTTAAGTTCTCCTATGGGTACTATATCTATACTCTAAGACGTATTCTCATTTAAACTCTCTTTCCCCCTTATTTCCATCAAAAAAGTAGAAGATAGCACTTTAATGTCTGCATTCTCACTATTCTTATTTTCTAGATTTCTCAAAGGGAATAGAATAAACATCTATTTTGTTTTCTTATTGGGTCATATAGGATAGTTCTTATCAATTAATAATCAATCTAAAATGGAATTTTTATTAGACTTCATCTTACATATCGATCAGCATATGATCGAGATCGTACAAGAATATCATACTTGGGCCTACGCGATATTATTCCTAATCATTTTTTGTGAAACGGGATTGGTAGCCACCCCATTCTTGCCCGGGGATTCCCTCTTGTTCGTCGCCGGAGCGATAACAGCGTTACCCGGTATGCCTTTAGAGATAAATCTTTTAGCCTTGATATTATTCGCGGCGGCAGTATTGGGAGACTCCTGTAATTATATGATAGGTCATTTTTTTGGTCGTAAACTATTTAACAATCCCAACTCCAAGATATTCAAGAAAAGCCATTTGGACAAAACGCATGAGTTCTACAAAAAATATGGAGGCAAAACCATAATCATCGCCCGATTCGTACCGATTGTCCGTACTTTCGCTCCCTTTGTAGCCGGAATGGGTAAAATGCACTATTACTATTTCATGATCTACAACCTGATAGGCGGCGCTTTCTGGGTACTGCTTTTCTGCTATGCAGGATACTTTTTCGGAGATCTTCCTTTCGTACAGCAGAACCTCAAGCTATTGATCATAGCAATTATATTCATATCCATACTTCCTGCCGTAATAGAGGTAGTACGGGCAAAACTAAAAGCACGGAAAAGATGATGTTATTGATGGAATAAACAGTTCCGCCAAACGTATTACCATCTATAACCCACGCCCCATCTCTTCTTTTCATTTAAATCAAAGGAAAAAGTCACCTAGCTTCATCGGGCAAGTATGTTAAGTTACTTTGGCATTTCACTTAAGTTACTTGCCCGATGAAGCTAGCTGTCCCGTATCAACCACCTAACTCCACCAATGAATTATCTATACAGCACTCCTAAACTTTTCAAGAAAGCTCTTACTTATGGAGAAAAGAGAACTTTAGCATTTTGCCGGAATAAGCCGGGAGTTTCACTTGATAAGGATAAGCGTCTGTTAGCGTACTGATAGTCGTTTCCCCGGTTAACAAGTCGGTCAATTCAGCCGGTTTGTTATCCTCAAAATCAAGAGCCTTGAATGCCTCGACCGGGATATTTACCCATACACATTGGTCGGCACGGTCGAAATTCACGACCACCAGAAGTACCTCGTTCTTCCATTTGCGCAAGAACGCATACTGACGGTTCGGATTGAAATAAGGATTACCGGAGTTCGCGTACATCAAATCATAAAACGCTCCCTCGACAATAACCGGCTCGGATCGTACCACATTCAATAACTTAGCGTACATCTCACGCAACGAGCGTTCTGCCGGCGTTAATTTAGCCCCGTCAAAGAGTCCATTATTATTCCAGTTCCGCAAACTCTCGACGCTCCAATAATCGAAGATGGTCGTACGGCCATCACGTCCACTGAAACCTTCAGCGTCCATTCCTCTTTCGCCAAGTTCCTGACCACTATAGATCATAACCGGATTCGTATTCATGGCAGCGGAGACAATCATGCCCGGAATACCCGGACGAGCATCCCCCGCAAAGAAATCAGAAGCGACACGCTGTTCATCGTGATTCTCCAAGAAATTCAACATATTTTTCTGGATACCCTCCAACGATTGCCAACAATGCGATATATTACTAGCCGGAGCCTGTCCGCACATCACCGCACGAACCGTATCATAAAGACCAACCTTGTCATACAAATAATCAAAGTGTCCCGTATAAATATAATTCCTATACTCATCCGGATTATACACCTCCGCTATAAAGATCACATCACGCACCTTCTTCACCTGAGGAATCACCCAGTTCCAAAACTCGACCGGGACCATCTCCGCCATATCACAACGAAAACCATCCACTCCCTTATCAGCCCAGAACAACAATATCTCCAACATTTTCTCCCACGTATTGGGAATGGTATTGAAATGGCAAGCACCACCGTGCATATAATCCACGCCGTAGTTCAGCTTCACCGTCTCATACCAATCGTTCTGGCTTGGATAGGCATCGAAATGATTGTTACCGGTCACCTTCGCCGGAAACTCACTATAGGCAAAATCCTCCTCACGCTGCGGATCAAAACGAAGCGTCAAGGTTTGCCCCGGAAGATAATAAAAGTTATTATTCACATCAAAAGCCTTGGACACATTATCCGTTTGACCTAAGTCCTCCACGAAAGGTTCCCGTGCGTCCGAGAAATATTGACGTGCTACATGGTTGGGTACAAAATCGATAATAACCTTCATCCCAGCCTCATGCGTACGTTTCACCAAATCCTCGAACTCACTCATACGGTTCTGGATATTATCCGCCAAATCCGGATCTATATCATAGTAATCTTTTATAGCATATGGAGATCCGGCCTTACCTTTTACTACGGCAGAATGGTCTTTCCGGATGCCAAACATGGTGTAATCGGTTTTTGTAGCGTGCTCTATCACCCCTGTATACCATACATGAGTAACACCTAGTTCTTTGATTTTGGATAAAGCCAAAGGAGTAAAAGCCGAAAACTTACCCACTCCATTCTCGGCTAAACTACCATTCATTACAGGAGATGGTCGCAGATTCCCAAACCAACGCGGGAATACCTGATAAATTACCATCTTGTTTTTTTGTTCCATTGCGTTCATCTATATATAAAGTTTTTGTGGGAAAGCGCTTTGTCCAGACAGACGATTTGTCACGGCATCAGGCCTTTCTTTCTTGCCGCGATCGCTTTCACCAAGGTTTCATATTTATTCTCATCCAACACTTTCTCAAAGCAACGGGCAGCGGCGGAATAGCCAATATTACAAATCACGTCTACATTCTCAAGATCGAATGTCTTATATAAGCCAAACTCCTCCGCTTCTATTAAGACATCACACATCTCTCGATCCTCCAGCGTATTTGCCCGGAACATATAATGATAAGAGCGCTCGGCGATATGGAATATGGTCTGCTTATATTTTTGCGGGATCAACGGGCTTACGTTCACCCCGATAATACGCTCACATTCCTCACGGATGATGGAGACCGGAAAGTTGTGAAATAATCCTCCATCCACATAATGAACGCCATTGATGACTACAGGACTGAAAATAATCGGGATACTACAAGAAGCTGTCACCGCCTCAACAATAGGACCACTCCTAAATTCATGGCTTTCGCCATTATCCAAATCAGTCGCGACAACCACCAGCGGAATTTGCAAGTCCTCGATGTTCTTGGTCCGCAAGTGTCGCCTCAAGAAATAACGAAAGCGCTTACTATCGAACAAACCCGCCTTAGGAATCTGCAACTGGGCGAATTCCGAGAACTCACGTCCGGTAAAAAGCTCTTGGATCTCCGCCGCCGAATAACCATCGGCAAACAAAGCGCCCATTAAAGCTCCCGCACTGGTACCGACTATAATATCCGGTCTTAGCGCACATTCTTCCATCATTCGAAATACGCCGATATGCGCAAAACCTTTCGCTCCGCCTCCGCTAAGCGCCAAGCCCAACCTATAGGGTTTATGGTTTGTCTCTTCTGCCATTTATTTCTTGTCTCTTAATCTGGTAACAAATATGCTGTTTTTTTTAATTAGAAACATTATTATTAGGGAAAAAGTTTCCATCCTCTTTTATTTTTGCTACATTTACACGGAAAGCAAAGGTGTTGTCACATTGTTTTCTTAAGTATAACATTAAATCTACCATGTTATGATTACGAGTATTTTCTGGATTATCCCGTTAGCGTCTGTCCTAGCGCTAGCATTCGCCTGGTTCTTCTTCAGGCAAATGATGAAAGAGAGTGAAGGAACTGAGTTGATGAAAAAGATCGCCTCCTTTGTGCGTGAAGGGGCGATGTCGTATCTGAAACAGCAATACAAAGTAGTCGCCTCGGTTTTCGTTGTCCTAGTAATCTTATTCTCTATTATGGCCTATGGCTTCCATGTTCAAAACGAATGGGTTCCGATCGCCTTCCTGACAGGAGGTTTCTTTTCAGGATTAGCGGGTTTCTTAGGCATGAAAACAGCGACTTATGCCTCGGCCCGTACAGCGAACGCAGCCCGTACTTCCTTGAATAAAGGTTTACAAGTGGCTTTCCGAAGCGGGGCGGTCATGGGCTTAGTAGTCGTTGGGCTTGGATTGCTGGATATCTCATTCTGGTATATCCTGTTAAATGCTTTCATCCCAGACGAGGCTTTGGACCCGACCCATAAACTCACCATTATCACGACAACCATGCTTACATTCGGAATGGGTGCCTCCACGCAAGCCTTGTTCGCACGTGTGGGAGGAGGAATCTATACGAAAGCCGCCGATGTCGGAGCGGATTTAGTAGGTAAAGTTGAGGCTGGGATCCCGGAGGACGATCCTCGTAACCCGGCGACAATCGCCGATAACGTAGGCGACAATGTAGGTGACGTCGCCGGTATGGGAGCCGACCTATATGAATCTTATTGCGGTTCCATCCTAGCGACCGCCGCATTGGGAGCCGCCGCATTCGTTTCTTCCGGAAGCGTAGAATTACAATATAAGGCGGTTGTCGCCCCAATGCTTATCGCCGCTGTCGGTATCATTTTATCTATTATTGGTATTTTCGCCGTCCGTACGAATGAGAACGCGACGATCAAGCAACTACTGAAAGCCTTAGCCATAGGAACGAACTTGAGTTCCGTATTGATCGCTATCTCCACGTTCGGGATTCTTTATGTATTAGGCATGGAGAATTGGTTCTGGATCGGTTGTTCCGTGATCGTAGGTCTGCTAGTCGGAATCGTGATCGGGCAAGCGACGGAGTATTATACCTCCCAGTCCTATAAGCCGACCCGGCTGGTTTCCGAATCGGGGCTGACAGGCCCGGCAACGGTTATTATCTCCGGTCTCGGACTAGGGATGCTCTCTACGGCCATCCCGGTACTTGCCGTCGTGGTCGGTATTATTTGTTCCTTCTTGTTCGCCTCCGGATTCGACTTCACGAACGTGGGCATGGGATTATACGGAATCGGTATAGCTGCCGTAGGTATGCTATCGACCTTAGGTATTACGTTGGCTACAGACGCTTACGGTCCCATAGCGGATAATGCCGGAGGCAACGCCGAGATGTGTAACCTAGGGAAAGAAGTCCGCAAGCGTACAGACGCATTGGATTCATTAGGAAATACGACTGCCGCTACAGGTAAAGGTTTCGCTATCGGTTCCGCTGCGTTAACCGGCTTGGCTCTGTTGGCCTCTTATGTAGAAGAGATCAAGATCGGTTTGCTCCGTTTAGGAGAGACTGTCCTGAACTTTACCGATGGCAGGAGTATCGAAATATCTAAAGCCTCATTCTCGGACTTTATGGTATATTATGATGTTACCTTAATGAATCCTAAGGTTTTAGCCGGAATGTTCCTAGGTTCCATGATGGCATTCATGTTCTGTGGCCTTACGATGAACGCTGTAGGACGTGCGGCCGGGCACATGGTGGAGGAAGTTCGCCGTCAGTTCAAGGAAATCAAGGGTATTCTGACTGGAGAGGCACAACCGGATTATGCCCGTTGCGTTGAGATCTCGACGAAGGGAGCGCAACACGAAATGGTACTTCCCTCCGTTTTAGCTATTATCGCCCCCATCTTAACGGGACTCATATTTGGTGTGACAGGCGTTGTCGGACTATTGATCGGTGGATTAAGCACGGGCTTCGTATTAGCCGTATTCATGGCGAACGCCGGAGGAGCATGGGATAACGCAAAGAAATTCATCGAGGAAGGAAACCACGGCGGCAAGGGTAGCGAGGCGCATAAGGCAACCGTTGTCGGCGATACGGTTGGCGATCCGTTCAAAGACACTTCCGGCCCGAGTTTGAATATCCTTATCAAGTTGATGAGCATGGTAGCGATCGTGATGGCGGGATTGACGGTGGCTTGGAGTTTGTTTTAATAGTTGACCGTTAGTAGTTGGCATTTGACAGTTAGAGAAGTAAATCGACAATTTAATAGAGAAAACTAAATAATTGTCAATCATTGACTGTCAATTGTCAACTGTTTTGTATTTTTGCGTCGTAAAAACATAAAACAATTCAACAATGTCAATCTCACGCTTTAATGCTGTGGAGAAGGCATCCAACCGAAAGGCCGTGGAAGCCGTTACTCCCGAACACAAAGTATCTGAGTACTATGGCGAGAATGTCTTCAACCGGAAGGCAATGCAGAAATATCTCTCCAAGGAAACGTACAAAGCCTTGACCCACGCCATTGACAATGGCACACCTATCGACCGGGAAATCGCCAATCATGTGGCAGCCGGCATGCGTATGTGGGCACTGGAAAAAGGAGTCACTCATTACACCCACTGGTTTCAACCGCTTACCGATGGCACCGCCGAGAAGCACGACGCTTTCGTGGAACACGATGGTAACGGTGGCATGATCGAGGAGTTCAGCGGCAAATTGCTTGTCCAGCAAGAACCGGACGCTTCCAGTTTCCCGAACGGTGGACTTCGTAATACCTTCGAGGCCCGCGGCTACTCCGCTTGGGACCCCTCCTCTCCCGCTTTTATCGTAGATGACACACTTTGTATCCCAACCGTATTTATCGCTTATACCGGTGAAGCACTGGATTATAAGACCCCGCTGATCCGCTCTATCGAAGTATTGGGAGAAGCCGCCAAGGACGTATATAGATATTTCGATGAGGATGTCAATAAGATAATTACTTACCTAGGTTGGGAACAGGAATATTTCCTTGTTGACGAGGACTTGTATTCCGCCCGTCCGGACCTCTCACTCACCGAGCGTACCTTGCTCGGACATGAGAGCGCAAAGAACCAACAATTAGACGACCATTATTTTGGCGCTATCCCCTCTCGTGTACAAGAATTCATGAAAGACTTGGAAACCGAATGCTATAAACTAGGTATCCCGGTAAAGACCCGCCATAACGAGGTAGCCCCCAACCAGTTCGAGCTAGCTCCTATTTACGAGGAATGTAACCTAGCCAACGACCATAACCAATTATTGATGTCGGTCATGAAACGTGTCTCCCGCCGTCATAATTTCCGTGTATTATTGCACGAGAAGCCATTTAACGGGGTAAACGGTTCCGGTAAACACTGTAACTGGTCTATGGGAACAGACAAGGGGGTAAACTTATTCTCTCCGGGTAAAGACCGTGAGGACAACCTACGCTTCATCACCTTCGTGGTGAACACTATCATGGCCGTTTATAAATACAACGCTTTATTAAAAGCGAGTATCGCTTCCGCCACGAACGCACACCGCCTAGGTGCGAACGAGGCACCTCCCGCTATCATCTCCACTTTCCTCGGAACGCAAATCAGCGAGATCTTGGATAAGTTTGAGAATAGCTCTATCGAGGACGCTATCGAGGTAGACGATAAAAAGGGTTTGCATCTTGGCTTCGGGCAGATCCCCGAACTGCTGTTGGACAATACGGATCGTAACCGTACCTCTCCTTTCGCTTTCACCGGAAACCGTTTTGAGTTCCGTGCCCCGGGTTCTTCCGTGAACTGCGGATCAGCCATGTTAGCGTTGAACTCCGCCGTAGCCTATCAATTGCAACAATTCAAGAAGGACGTAGAGGCTTTGCAAGCGGAAGGAAAAAGCAAGGAAGTAGCGATCTTCAAGGTGCTGAAAGCCTATATCAAGGAATCTAAGCCGATCCGCTTCGATGGAAACGGTTATTCGGACGAATGGAAAGAGGAAGCCGCCAAGCGAGGTCTGGATTGCCAAAATAGTGTTCCCTTGCAATATGACGCTTATCTTAAACCGGAGTCGATCGAGATGTTCACGTCTACCGGCGTACTTACCCAGAAAGAATTGGAAGCGCGTAATGAGGTAAAATGGGAAGTCTATATCAAAAAGGTACAGATCGAGGCTCGGGTATTAGGGGATTTATCCTTGAACCATATCATCCCGGTAGCCGTTCGCTACCAGAGCGTATTGCTGGATAATATAGCGAAGTTGAAAGAGACATTCGGCGATGACCCGGAATTCCGCGATATGTCGGAAGAGCCCCGTCGCTTGGTTCGTAAGATAGCCGGGCATATCTGTGCCGTGACCAAGAAAGTGGATGAGATGGTAGAGGCCCGCAAGAAAGCGAACCGCTTGACCGATATGCGGGAAAAGGCGATCGCTTACCACGACTCGGTAGCCCCTTATTTGGATGAGATCCGTGACCATATCGATGATCTGGAACTGATGGTGGACAACCAGATGTGGCCGTTGCCGAAGTATAGGGAACTCCTGTTTATCCGATAAAAAACACCAATACTGGCGTTGCCTTGCGCCAGTATCGGCATAGCCTCACACTGATATAGGCGCAGCCTTACACCGATACAGGCATAAGGCTACGCCTATACTCCCGTTTACCACTTCACATAAGAAGCATTCATCAAGAAGTCATAATCATGTTTCATCGCTTGCAACGGTGTCATATTATAACGCTCTTGCTCAATGAAGTAATCCTCTAATCCGGCTTTCTCCGCCACAGCGAATAAGGATTTGAAGTCTACGATTCCGGCGCCCATCTCTGTGCTGCCCTTTCCATCCGCGTTCGCGTCTTTCAAGTGCCAGTTGGCGAAACGACCGGGATAACGGTTCACGTAATCATGACATTTAAAACCGCCATACACTAATTGAGCCGTATCGATCTGGAAAGTAACCAGCCCTTTGTCCGTATTCTCGATCATCACGTCGAACGGGATCTTCCCTTCCAGCTCATGGAATTCATCCACATGGTTATGGAAAGCGAAACGCAACCCGTTCGCCTTCGCGATCTCACCACATTTATTAAATTGATCCGCTAAACGCTTCACGTCCGAAAGGCTCTTGATATCTTTGGAGGGATAACCCGCCTGAACAATCCATTTACAGCCTACCTCTGCCGTATCGGCGGCATTCTTTTTCCAGAAGTCCCATCCCTTGGTATCACCCTCCGCCAGCAAACCGCTTCCGGTATGGGAACCTACCATACGGGCACCCAGATCCGCCAGATATTTCTTCATCTCGGCCGGGGATTTCCCGTAGAATTTGCCATCCCGGTAACCGGCGGCTTCCATCCGTTTATAACCGATATCCACCAAAGCCTTCATCGTACCGTCAAAATCCGTCTTCAAGTCGTCCCGGACACTATACAACTGTACACCTATCGCTTTCTCTTTCTTAGCCAAGATAGAGGCAAAGCCGTTCGGTACTACACTCAGCGCAGCCACAGCGGCACCCGCTTTCAAAAAATTCCGTCTCGTTATCATCATACTATTCTTTAAGATTAACGTCGCTAAAGGTAGCAAAATTATTTCTACTTTCGCGCACATTTAAACAAACGATCATGCAAGGAACAAAAAATCTGACCGAAGGGGTCATCTCCCGGCAACTATTCAATCTGGCGATGCCGATCATGGGTACCTCATTTATCCAAATGGCCTATAGCATCACCGACATGGCTTGGGTAGGCCGATTGGGAAGCGAGGCCGTAGCCGCTATCGGCGCCGTTGGTATCCTTACTTGGATGACGAACTCGATCTCTTACTTGAATAAAGTAGGCTCGGAGGTGAGTGTCGGGCAAAGTATCGGGGCGCAAAACGTGGAAGATGCCCGAGGATTCGCTTCCCATAACCTAACGATCGCCTTGATCCTCTCGCTTTGTTGGGGATTCTTGCTATTCGTCCTCGCTCATCCGATTATCGGCTTCTACAAACTGGAGGAACCGATCGCGTTGAACGCCGTGGAATATTTAAGAATCGTCGCTTCCGCATTCCCATTTATCTTCCTCTCGGCGGCGTTTACCGGGATTCATAATGCGGCGGGATTGAGTAAGATTCCATTTTATATCAGCGGAACAGGTCTTTTACTGAATATGGTGCTAGATCCTTTATTTATACTCGGCTTCCATTTGGGCACGGCGGGCGCGGCTTGGGCTACGTGGATCTCCCAAGCGGTGGTTTGCGGACTATTCGTCTATCAGCTAAAATGCCGCAATAAATTGTTCGGGGGATTCCCTTTCTTTGTCCGTTTAAAAGAACGCTACACCAAGCGGATCTTCCAATTGGGCCTGCCGGTAGCGTTATTAAATACATTCTTCGCGATCATCAATCTTTTTATGGCTCGTACAGCTTCCACCTACGGAGGGCATATCGGTTTGATGACGCTTACGGCAGGCGGACAAATGGAGGCGATCGCATGGAACACCTCACAAGGCTTCAGTACGGCCCTCTCCGCTTTCACCGCCCAGAACTACGCCGCACACAAGAAAGAACGTATCCTGACCGCTTATCATACGACGCTTAAAATGACTTCGATCATCGGCGTGCTCTGTACCTTGCTATTCGTCTTTTACGGTAGCGAGGTCTTCTCACTGATCGTGCCGGAGCAAGCCGCTTACGAGGCTGGCGGCATATTCCTCCGGATCGATGGCTATTCGATGATCCTCATGATGTTGGAAATTACCACGCAAGGCATGTTCTACGGTACCGGCCGAACAGTTCCACCGGCGATCATCAGCATCTCGTGTAACACCTTACGCATACCTTTGGCCATCGGGCTGGCGGCAGCGGGACTGGGTATTACGGGTGTTTGGTGGGCGATCAGCCTTTCCAGCATGCTAAAAGGTATCGTCGCTTTCATCTGGTTCAGTATCTTACAGAAGAAGATCTTGTAAGCGGAACAATTCTTACCGATTTTCCGTACATTCGCGATTAAAATGACATTCAATTAAAAAAACAACCTATATGGATAACAAATTCAAACCGGAAACCCTGTGCGTACAGGCCGGTTGGCAACCCAAGAAAGGAGAACCCCGTGTCCTCCCGATCTATCAAAGCACGACATTCAAGTATGAGACGAGCGAGCAGATGGCTAAATTGTTCGATTTGGAGGAAAGCGGCTATTTCTATACCCGCCTTCAAAACCCGACAAACGAGGCTGTAGCCGCCAAGATCGCAGCGTTGGAAGGTGGCGTGGCCGCCATGCTGACCTCATCCGGACAGGCCGCTAGCTTTTTCGCTTTCTTCAATATTTGCGAGGCTGGCGATCATATCGTAAGCGCTACCAGCATTTATGGAGGTACTTATAATCTACTGGCCGTTACCTTGAAGAAGCTGGGAATCGAATGCACGTTCGTAGATCAAGACGCGAGCGAGGAAGAGATCTCCAAGGCGTTCCGCCCGAATACGAAGGCGATGTTCGGCGAGATGATCTCCAATCCGGGCGTTATGGTATTGGACGTGGAGAAGTTCGCCCGCATCGCCCATAATCATGGCGTACCCTTGATCGTCGATAATACGTTCGCCACGCCGATCAATTGCCGTCCGTTCGAATGGGGAGCGGACATCGTCACGCACTCCACGACCAAATATATGGACGGCCATGCCACGAGCGTAGGCGGTTGTATCGTGGACAGCGGCAATTTCGATTGGGAAGCGCATGCCGAGAAGTTCCCGGGACTTTGCCAACCGGACCCTTCTTACCACGGATTGACCTATACCAAGGCATTCGGGAAATTAGCGTTCATCACGAAAGCGACTAGCCAACTGATGCGTGACCTTGGAGCGATCCAATCCCCGCAAAACGCATTCCTATTGAATCTGGGATTGGAGACCTTGCATCTTCGTGTACCGCAGCATTGCAAAAACGCCTTGGCGGTAGCGCAGTGGCTACAGAAATGTGATAAGGTAGCTTGGGTTCATTATCCGGAATTGGAAGGCAATCCGTACCATGAACTCGCCAAGAAGTATCTACCGAATGGCTCTTGCGGTGTATTATCCTTCGGATTGAAAGGTGGACGTGAGGTGGCGATCAAGTTTATGGATAGCTTGAAACTCGCCGCTATCGTAACTCACGTAGCGGATGCCCGTACTTGCGTGCTTCACCCGGCCAGTCATACGCACCGCCAGTTGAGCGATGAGCAATTGATAGAGGCTGGCGTGGCTCCGGACTTAATCCGCTTCTCTGTAGGTATCGAGAACGCCGATGATATCATCGCCGATATTGAGCAAGCGCTGAATAAATAAGACATCTGTGCCATGCTGATGAAACGCTTGTGCCATCAGCGTGGCACGCTTGTGCCATCAGTGTGGCACGCCTGTGCCATCAGCATGGCACACCTGCATCTACAGCACGGTACTGCTATAAGTTCCTAGATAGGCAGGAATCTCCCCAGACGCGCCACCCAATTTGTCGTAATCCTCCCTAGGCTCGTTACCGGATGTTCCTCACGCAACAAATCCTCACGGAACTCACGAAGAATAAGCCAATCCGCCTGTTTCACCCAATGCCGGAAGACCGGATTCTCCACATGACTTTCCGAAATGGATAATAACACGTCCAGATCAAAACAATCAGCGACAACGCCTGCGCCAGACAAAGAGGCATCGTAAGCATTGCAAGCTTGCTCAATATGTGTAGGAACCATCAATACAGGTTTATTCAGATACATCGCCTCACATACGGATTCGAACCCGGCGGTCGTAGCATAAGCCTTCGCCCCCGACATATAACGTAGAAACAACGTATCATCCAGCTGATGGAAAGAAAGGCAATCGTCTATTTTCACCTCGGCTCGCTGATCTTTCTTATCCCAAAAGAAATGCATCGGAACCGAAGGATGACGGGAATGCCAAGAACGGATCTCCTCACTAAACCCGCTATTCAACAAATAACCATGCAAATAACTGCCGTTCGAGGGAACCGCATCCAAGACTTCTTGCCTTAATAAAGGAGGAACCACGACTATTCCTCCCAACGGCGCCTCACGCATCTTCCGGAAAGACAAGGCTAATTTTTTGACGGAGCCTATCGCCGTTAATCTCGTAAAAAATCGTAGCGACGCCAACGACAATGTGCTCTGCTTCGGGAAAACGAAGTCCGGATGCAAGAATAGATATTGATGGGCGATACATACCATCGTTGCTTTCGGACGGAGAATCAAGTAAGTCAGCCCCGTCAATAGCTCGTAGAAATTCACGACAACATCCGCATCCGTCTGCCGAATCATCCGGTCGATATAACGGATACTTCCCATGTATTTATGCAGACGCAATACATTATATAATACGCTACGCATCAAACTCACTTGTTTATTCTTAGCCGTCGGTAAAAAATTCGGACTCTCAAACGGATATACCGGCGATTGTATCTTATTCAAGAAGAAATCCGGCAAACGGCGGGCCGGGCTTTTTCCTACCAACACACCAACGATCTCATGTCCTTCGGCCATCAATTTCTGGCGTAAGGATAACGCTTGGGTCAAGTGCCCACGTCCCTCACCTTGTATGATAAACAGAATTTTCATACGGCATCCGCATATAGTTGTACATTATTATATGTAACAATATCCCACTCTCCTTGTTCATCCTCCACGAGAGCGGTCATGCTTTCCACCCAATCGCCGGAATTTAGATAATGCACATTACCATACCATACGCTCGCCGCTTGATGAATATGGCCGCAAATAATCCCATCCAAATGCTTGGCCTCCGCTAAGCGTACCAGCTCTTTCTCAAACTCCGAGATATAAGAGACCGCACTTTTCACCCGGTGTTTCACCTCTTGGGATAAAGAGAAATAAGGTTTTCCTTGCCGCTCTCTACGATGATTGTAAACCTTATTCAACCACAATAAAAAAGTATACCTCACATCCCCAAGCATGGCAAGCCAACGCATATGGGTCGTAACCGTATCGAAAATATCGCCATGTGTCACGAAATAGCGTTTTCCTTGTCTCGTCTTCAGCAAATAATCCTTTACGATCGATATATTGGAGAACTTAAAAGGAGCCAAGCTGTCGAGAAAATCATCATGGTTCCCCACTACATAGATAATCTCCGTACCCCTTTTCTCCATCATCTTCATCAATACCTTAAAGAAATCGGTATGCTTTTGTTTCCAGCGTTTACCGGATTTCTTCAATTGCCAGCCATCGATGATATCACCATTCAAAATCAATCGATCGCAATCTACGTGCTTGAGAAAACGGGTGACCTCCTCCGTCCGGGAATGTTCCGATCCCAAATGGATATCAGAGAGGACAATAGTCGGATAGTACTTTCTTAATATCATCTTTTTCTTGTTTAAGATGATACAAAAGAACACTTTCGGTATTACAAGTTCACGACAACCTAATGAAAAAGACATAACAAAAAGGCCAGCTCTTCACAAAGCCGGCCTTTTCTCGTTTAACTTTAAATATTAAAAAATTATGATGACATTTTACTTTACCTATTCTTCTGATTGAGTAGCCTCGTAAGCCTTTAACAACTTCTCTTGTACATCGGCAGGAACTAACTCGTAACTAGCGAACTTCATCGTAAAGGAAGCACGTCCGCCCGTAATGGAGCTTAGTGAAGTAGAATAGTTAGACATCTCTTTCAAAGGAACTTTCGCCAATAGTTTCTCAAATCCCTTCTCGCTATTCATACCCATAATCAAGGCGCGGCGTCCTTGCAAGTCACTCATCACATCTCCCAGATAATCGGCAGGAACGGAAACCTCGACATCGTAAATAGGCTCCAAGATCTTAGGGCCAGCCTCCTTGAAAGCGGTACTGAACGCATTGCGTCCGGCAAGCATGAAAGAGATTTCATTACTGTCTACCGGGTGCATCTTACCATCGTATACGCAAATACGCACATCGCGAGCATACGAACCCGTCAACGGCCCTTGCTCCATACGAGCCATGATACCTTTCAAAATAGCTGGCAAGAAACGAGCGTCGATAGCACCACCAACGATACAGTTTACGAACACGACTTTACCACCCCAATCCAAATCAATTATTTGAGTATCACGAACATTCATCTTATACTCCTGTCCGCCGAAACGGTAGGTATCCGGAGCAGGCATACCTTCATAATAAGGCTCGATAATCAAGTGAACTTCACCGAACTGGCCTGCGCCACCGGATTGTTTCTTATGACGGTAATCCGCACGAGCCGCTTTCGTAATCGTCTCACGATACGGGATCTTCGGCTCCAGATATTCGATCGGCAATTTATCATTATTCTCGATTCTCCATTTCAATGTACGAAGATGGAACTCACCTTGACCGGAAACGATTGTCTGCTTCAATTCCTTGGACTGCTCGATTACCCATGTCGGGTCTTCCTCACGCATACGTATCAAGATTTCCATCATCTTCTCGGCGTCAGCCTCATTCACCGGCTTGATAGCACGACGATATTTCGGATCCGGATATTTAATGAAGTCGAAACGATAATCACAACCCTTTCCGTTCAATGTATTACCACGGCGAACATCCTTTAACTTAACGGTCGCTCCAATATCACCCGCCACCATTTCCGTAACCGGGGTACGAGTTTGTCCGGCTACCGCAAATAACTGTGCGATACGCTCCTTGGAACCACGATCGGCATTCATCAAATCGTCACCTTCTTTTACTTTTCCTGATATCACTTTAAAATAGGAAACCTGACCAATATGAGGTTCCACGGTAGTCTTGAAGAAGAACAAGCTAGTAGGACCATTCGAGTCCGGAGTCACCTCTACGCCTTCCGTAGTAATCAGACGAGGCATCTTGTCTGTACAAGGAACCACGTTACCCAAGAACTCCAACGTACGACGAACACACATATCACGACCGGCACATACGCAGAATACCGGGAACATACCGCGAGTAACCAAGCCCGCACGGATACCGGCACGCATATCATCCTCGCTCAAGGCACCTTCCTCAAAGAATTTCTCCATCAACATATCGTCGTTCTCAGCGGCGGCTTCCACCAAGGCTTGATGCAACTCCATCGCCTTATCCATTTCCTCGGCGGGGATTTCCAATACATCAGGAACTCCACCTTCCGGTTTCCAACGATACATCTTCATTTTTAATACATCCACCACGGCATTGAAAGAAGAGCCGCAGCTAATCGGATATTGGATAGGAACGATCTTACTGCCCCAACGGTCTTTCAACTGGGCGATAGTTCCCTCATAGTCGGCTTTATCATTATCAAGCTGATTGACAACGAAAATCACCGGTTTATGAAATTGTTCAGTATACCGGAACTGGTTAATGGTTCCAACCTCAACACCGTACTGGGCATTCAATACCATCAGTGCCGTATCCGTGACATTCAGAGCGGAAACAGCTCCTCCAACGAAATCATCCGAACCCGGACAATCGATGAAATTCAGCTTCCGATCCTGCCACTCAACACTGAAAACGGTTGAGAAAACTGAGTATCCATACTCTTTCTCAACCGGGAAATAATCGGACACCGTATTTCCTGCCTCAACGGAGCCGCGGCGTTTTATAACTCCACCCTCGTAAAGCATAGCTTCAGCGAGAGTGGTTTTCCCAGAGCCCGAACTTCCCAAGATAGAGATGTTCTTAATTTCATTTGTTTGGTATACTTTCATGATATCAGGATTTATTTGAGTTTAACAATACGTTTATTTGGCGTGAATCACTTTCACGAGGGCGCAAATTAGAGATTGTAAAGGAAAAAAGCAATTATCGCCCGGTGTTTGAGAACTATGTTGTGCAGCAGCAAGGTTTTTTGGAATTAAAATCATATCTTTGTGTAAAGATATAATTGTGTCCATACAGATGGCAGGCTTATACATCCACGTTCCTTTTTGCGCCAAGCGGTGTTTATACTGTGACTTTTTTTCCAATACGGAGATGAAGTATAAAGAGCCGTATATAAACGCACTTATAAAAGAGATGGAATTGCGGAAGGGATATATAGGAAACGAAGCATTAGAAACCATTTACTTCGGGGGAGGCACTCCCTCTCAATTAGACGAGAAGGATTTCGGTAAGATATTCGAAGCCATCTATCGTCTTTTTGATGTAGCCGAGCAAGCGGAGATTACCTTAGAGGCGAATCCGGATGACATGAAACGAGAATATGTATCGCTTCTCCGTAATTATCCTTTTAACCGGGTCAGCATGGGTGTACAGAGTTTTCATCCGGAAGATTTGCGTTTTCTGAATCGTCGCCATGACCGGGAACAAGCGATTAAAGCAGTAGAACTATGCAAGGAATATGGGATTACAAATATCAGTATCGATTTGATCTACGGACTTCCTAACCAAACGAAGCAAGCATGGGAAGAGAATTTGCGACAAGCGATCCGGCTGGATGTTCCCCATCTTTCCGCTTACCACCTCATTTACGAAGAAGGTACCGCACTTTACAAATTAATGGAAGCGGGAAAAGTAACTCCCGTAGACGAGGAGTTAAGCGTCTCGTTCTTTTCCACATTAATAGACCGGTTGGCAGAAGCGGGCTATTTGCATTACGAGATCTCCAATTTCGCCCGTCCCGGATTCTTCTCCAAGCACAATAGCTCCTACTGGACCGGAAAGAAATATCTGGGGCTCGGTCCTTCCGCCCATTCTTATAACGGAATAGACCGGGAATGGAATCCATCTTCTCTACCTATATATATAGAAGGTATAGAAAATGGGCATCCGACAATAGAATCCGAGGATTTAGACCTATGCACCCGGTACAACGACTTCATCATCACCGGCCTTCGAACCATGTGGGGAGTCTCTTTCGCTGATATCCAGACAAAATTTGGCAGGAAGCTCCTTTCTTATTGTCAAAAGCAAGCTCAACCCCATATCAACCAAGGTCTCTTATTACAAACCGGTGACAAATTGATTTTATCCAAGTCAGGAATCTTCGTTTCCGACGGAATCATGAGTGATCTACTTTGGGTATAAAAATTAACAAAACCACCACTTTCCCCAACAAACCTGTTAGTTAAAAGTACATTTCCTGCACATTTTCACGATTTTTGAGAAATAAAACGACGCATATTAAAAAACTATTACATATATTTGCAGCATCAAAAACAGCAAACAGTGCCATATTTGTATATAATATCAGGTTGCAACGGAGCAGGAAAAACAACAGCTTCCTTCACTATTTTACCAGAAATGCTAAAATGTAGGGAGTTTGTTAACTCAGACGAGATAGCCAAGGGACTTTCCCCTTTTAATGCAGACAGTATAGCCGTCGCCGTTGAAGCTAGTCGTATTATGTATAAGCGGATAAAGGAACTCATCGGTGCTGGTGAGACTTTCGCAATGGAAACTACGCTGGCCACCCGTTCAGTCGCAAACCTGATACGGGAAGCACAAAGGGAAGGTTATTATGTTACATTGCTTTACTTCTGGCTGAATACGCCGGATCTAGCCGTGGAACGTGTGAAAATGAGGGTAGCCGCCGGAGGTCACAATATTCCGGAAGCAACGATACGGCGTCGGTATGAGGCCGGTATCCACAATTTATTTGAGCTATACCTTCCTATTAGTGACTATTGGATGATAACTGATAATTCGATGTCTCCCATGGAAGTGATCGCCAAGGGATTCAAGAATGATAAAAGGGAAGTGTATAATCTAGATATTTTTACAAAACTTGAACATCATGAATGAGCAAGAAGTTAGAGAATTCGAAGAGAATATAGTAAAAGGTGCAAATATAGCTTTTCAGCGTTTGGTGAATCAGAAGAAGAAGGAAGACGGAGAGTTGGTATTCTCTCGTAACGGTCATATCTTCAGAGTTAAAGCTGTTGATCTTGACAAGATTTATTAAGTTATAGATATAAATATACAAAAAGAGGAGACGTATCTTTAAAAGATACGTCTCCTTTTTTTGTATTTATAGAGAAGTAAGTTAACTTACTTCTCTATCTTGAGAATTCCATCTCGTTCAATAAATAACCGGCTCCGGCATATTTATCGATTACGAATAGGACATAACGGATATCTACGATAATACTGCGTTGATAATCGGGCAGATATTGGATATCCCCTCCTACTCCTTCCCAGTTACGGTCGAAATTGATACCGATTAACTCTCCTTGTCCATTCAATACCGGACTACCGGAGTTCCCTCCGGTTGTATGGGTCGTAGCACAGAAGGCAACCGGCATTTTACCGTTAGGCATCTTATAAGGGCCAAAGTCTCCTGCTTGATATAATTCCTTCAAACGAGCAGAAACCACAAATTCCCAATTCGTAGAATCCTCCTTCTCCATGACGCCGTCTAAAGTGGTTTGATGACCATAATAATCGCAATCACGAGGACTGTAACCTTTCACCTGCCCATAAGTCAGACGAAGCGTAGAGTTCGCATCCGGAAAACTAGCTAAGTCTCCATACATCGCTAAAAGTCCTTTCACATACGCACGATGGGCGATCGCATATCCGGCATCAAAATCAGCCAAGGCCTTATCTAACGCCCTTTTCTCATCCTTTACGGATTGCGCAAACAGAATCATCGGATCTTCTCTCAAAGTTTTGACAGACGGATGCTCCTTGAACGCATTGAAGTTCTTCTCGCTACCATAGATCGATTTATCAAACAGATAATCAACGAATTTATCCACATCCCCCTTAAACTTGCTATCGATTACGGAGAAATAAGCGGGCTGCGACTTCGGAGCGACCAAACGCCTATATTCCTTTAACATGACTTTCGCTATCTTCTTATCAACCATCGGCGCATAATCCTTATCAGCGAAACGGTGGAAAGCCCTCTCCAATTGAGTGACCTGTTTTTGCTGCTCGGAACGATCTTTCCCCTCCAAAGCCTCACAAACAGTCCCGATATCGGTCGGAACTTTGGAGAACTCGATGCCACGGCTCAATGCCTCATCCAACATCCAACTACGGAAACGCAAATCCTTACGATCATTAACGATCTGCTCCAATGTCAGAAGCGCTTCCGGATAAGCAGGCTCACACATCTTCTTCGACCAAGCGATCAAACGATCCTGCTCATCGTTTTTCATCTGCTCAAAATTACGTTTGTTGATCGCCCAGTTACTACCGATCGCATTCTTATAAGCGTTCGTAGACCCCGCATACTTACTAGCGTATTGAATCCGGACTTGCGGATCTTTCAACATTTCTTCCAGCATCGCCTCTTGACGGAGATTACGGATATTGATACGTACCGCATTATCTATATCCCGACGCTCGGCTACCTCCCATGAGGTATAGTATTTATTGGTACGACCGGGGAACCCCATGATCATAGCATAATCGTTCTCCTCCACACCTTTTATAGAAAGCTTCAGCCAGCGTTTCGGACGAAGCGGGACATTGGTTTCCGAATAAGGCACCGGATTTCCGTTCGCATCAGCATACACACGGAAAAGAGAGAAGTCTCCGGTATGGCGAGGCCACATCCAGTTATCCGTATCCGCCCCGAACTTACCGATAGAGGAAGGGGGAGCACCGACTAAACGGACATCCGAATAGACCTTCTTGGTAAACATATAGTACTTATTACCTCCATAAAAAGCCTTGATCTCGACTTCCGTACCGGGGTTATCCTGTAAGAACTTCTCACCTACTTTCGCTTTAGCGAGGCCATTCAAGTACTTAGCGGACAAGAATTCCATGCTGTTCGGATCCGTGATCTTTTTCAGTTCCGTCCTCACATAATCCGTCACGTCATCGATCTTATCGATAAAAGTAACCGTCAATCCCGGATTCGGAAGCTCCTTATCACGAGACATCGCCCAAAAGCCGTCCGTCAGATAATCATGTTCCAAGGTACTATGCCGTTGGATGCTACTATAACCACAATGATGATTCGTCAGCACCAACCCGTCCGGAGAGATCATCTCGCCCGTACAACCACCGCCAAAACGAACCACGGCATCTTTCAGAGAAGGAGCCTCAGCGCTATACACTTCCTGATCGCTTAATCGCAGACCAAGGGCCTGCATCTCCGCAAACTTTTGTTGCTTCAATAAAGGGAGCAGCCACATGCCCTCATCGGCCAAGACCGGAAACGCCAATATAGCGGCCGCTACAGATAAAAAGAGTTTCTTCATGCATTTGAACTATTAAAAGGATGTTTTGTCAACATTGAATTATAATAACGGCGATCTCCACTTACCTCCTTACCCAGCCAAGCCGGTTTCTCAAAAGGCTCGTCCTCTGACGATAACTCGATCTCCGCAAGGATCAACCCTTCATTCGCTCCGTGGAAAACATCGACTTCCCACGTATGGCTACCTCTGGGAACCAGATAACGAACCTTGTCGATCGCACCCGGCTCGCAAAGTTCCAACAACCGCTCGGCATCCACCAGAGGAATCTTTTGTTCGAACTCATAACGGCTCAAGCCTTTCTCATCCGAAGCGCCTTTGATCGTTAGGAATCCCTCCTCTCCCCGGATACGAATACGAACCGTACGTCCGGGCTGTGAGCAAATATATCCCTGCACGATACGGGTGGAGCTAACAGCCTCCGGTAAGAAATCACCGGAGACCAAGAATTTCCGTTCTATCTCAATGGCCATGTTTCGAGGTATCAGCCTTAATCGTTACCATCGTCGCACCAAAGCCATATTCGCGGAAAGAAGCGTCTTGAAAATAATGTTGCTTATAATGGGTCTTCAAATCCTTCTCGATCGCCTTACGCAGTACACCATCGCCTTTTCCATGGATAAAGACAATCTTCTGTCCGTTATTAAGAGCGTACTGATCCATCACCTCACGGAATTTTCCCAACTGGTACGTCAGCATATCCGCATTGCTCAATCCATTCGTATTATCCAACAATTCGGTTATATGCAAATCGATCTCAAGGATAGCGCTATTCGTCGGCTTCTTTTTCACGATTTGCCGGGGAACCCTACGTTCCTCACGAACCTTTTGCTGCATAGCTTCCTTCAACTCCGCCGCAGAGACCAATAGTTCTCTCTCGGGCAAGTCATTGCGGATAATCGGATAAATCAAGGCATCCTCCTCAAAGAAATCATTCTCCATAAAGCAGTGAAGCTTGTAGAACTTAACCGTATCCAAGCGCAACTCTACAGATACGGCGTTTTTCAACGAATAGGGTTTATCCTTCTTGAAAGCGATCAGTTGCACGCAGATCCTTTCCAGATCATTCAACTCCGGCTTACCGAACTCCTCTAGGAATATTTTCGTATTCGGCTCAATAATCCCGTTATAACGACTTGTCCAGCTATTATTCGTTCGGTTCATATAATTGAAGAACAAATAGTAATTGCTATCATTCACGAAATACGTCTCATAGCCACATTGCTGAAACGCCTTCGGATCGACCGGGAGATAAGCCAGATACACATTCAGACGCTCTCCCTCCGGTGTCTCCTCGACCTTTTCCTCTTTGGGTTCAGGCTTCTTTGGGGAAGGAGTCTCTACCGGAGCCTGTACTTTCGGGCGATTCGAGCTATGCACTTGCATATCATTGCCCCCAACCACGACACATTCCTTGATCAAGGCAGGAACCTCAAACCCATCCTCATCCTCAACCAACACTTGGTCCTTTCCACGGAATCCACGTACGACTCCACCTCCCACACTATTCAGGAAGCGAACTTTATCACCTATTTGAATACTCATATTCTATACCTTATTATATTATGCGCACAAAATTAGGGAATAATCCGCGAATCCGAAACCTATTTACTACTTTTGCACTCGGAATCCGTACAAACGGATGTTTTTTTAACAGGACAGAAGAAGTAATGAAGACACAAGAAATACGTATCGAAGATTATAACTATTCGTTACCGGACGAACGAATCGCGAAGTTTCCATTGCCTAAAAGGGATGAGTCCAAACTTTTACTCTACCGTAACGGGGAAATAAGCGAAAGTATCTTTAAGCATATCACGGATTATCTTCCCCAAAACAGCTTGATGGTATTCAATAATACCCGGGTCATACAAGCCCGCCTACTTTTCCAGAAAGAGACCGGCGCACGCATCGAGATTTTCTGCTTAGAGCCCATCGAGCCTCATGATTACGCCTTGATTTTTCAAGAGACCCGACGCTGTAGCTGGACTTGCTTGGTTGGCAACCTTAAGAAATGGAAAGAAGGCACTTTATCCAAAACGATCTTCATTAAGGATCAACCGGTCGTGCTGACAGCGGATAAGAAAAAGTCTCATGGTGACACACATTTGATCGAATTCACATGGGATAACGAGACTTATACATTCGCCGATATCTTGGATGCCGCCGGGGTCTTGCCGATTCCTCCTTATTTACACAGAGAAACAGAGAAGAGCGACCTACAGACCTATCAAACGGTTTATTCTAAGATAAAAGGCTCCGTCGCCGCACCGACCGCCGGACTTCATTTCACTTCGGAAGTACTTGCCGATATAGATGCTCGGGGCATCGGGCGGGAAGAAGTCACCTTGCATGTCGGAGCGGGTACCTTTAAACCGGTAAAAAGCGACACGATCGAAGGGCACGAGATGCACACGGAATTTATCTCCGTCCGCCGCAGTTCCATCGAACGTATCAAAAGTAACCTTGGAAATATCATCGCCGTAGGAACGACTTCCGTACGGACCTTGGAAAGTCTCTATTACATGGGCGTGATCCTAGATAATAACCCCGAAGCGACTTCCGAAGATCTCGTCGTAAAACAATGGATGCCTTACGACATGAATAACAACCGGCTGACAGCGGAGCGTTCCCTTCAAAACATCCTCGATTATCTGGATAAGCATGATGCGGATACGCTGGTAACGGCTACACAAATCATCATCGCCCCGGGCTATGAGTTCAAGATCGTAAAAGGAATCGTCACCAACTTCCACCAGCCCAAAAGCACCTTGCTCTTGCTGATCTCCGCTTTCGTAAAAGGAAACTGGAAATCCATCTATGAGTATGCCTTAGAGCACGATTTCAGGTTTCTAAGTTATGGGGATAGTTCCTTGTTAATATAGATGCATGTAAAATACGAGCCGAATGGTGAACAGTTAAAATATCTATTCGGCTCTCATTAACCACTCTGTAAACAATCCGGTAATGATTCATCCGGATAAGCTCTCTTATAGTCGTATCTTGAAACTCCGGAACCATACGCCCGGCCAAAGGAAAACGTTCTAAAACATCTACCGCCGCAAACAATCCACTTACAACTCGGGAGGCATACGAGGTATAACTCTTCTTCTCAATATAATCTCCAATTTCATTAAGGTTTTGGATCGCAAAATCAGTCCATTTTACTTCAACCATTTCGCTAATTTATTCCGGCATTCCAATTTGGTTAACACTTTTCCTTCTTCTGATTCTTTTATTCCAATACAGACCTTATCGACAAAAGACATCTTATCGACAAGCTGGTCCATAGAAAAATGCTCCGGTAATCCTTCCATAGCCATAGCAACTTTTGACTTACTTAATAGATTCATCTGAATAGGTTTCGTTTTCTACAAAGGTAACTGTTTTCTTTCAACATACAATAAGATCCCATACAATTCGTTATATTTGCACGAATATATTCCAGATTGAATGAAAGCGCATTTTACTATATATGTTTTATTTTTGCTTATCGTATCTTCCTTGTATTCCTGCAAATCGGCGAAGTTGAGCGATGCCGAGGAGAAGCAGCGTATCGGGGAATACTATGAGGCAGCCGCCATTTATCGTAAAGTTTACACGAAAACATCCCCGAAGAAAAGGGATTTGCGCGGCTATATCGCTTACCGTATGGCCGAATGTAACCGGTTGATCAATAATACGGCGAAAGCGACTAGTGCCTATATGAACGCCATCCGCTATGATTACCCCGATAGTACCGTCTACCTACGCATGGGACAGATGTTACAGAAGACCGGACGTTATCCGGAAGCGATCAAGAACTACGATATCTATATGGAGAACGATCCTAGCAATTTATTAGCCATCAACGGCATACAAGGATGCGAGCTGGCTCCCGGATGGAAAAAGAACCCTACCCGCTACGAGGTAAGGCGCATGGACAAATTCAATTCTCGCCGAGGAGAATTCAGTCCGATGCTGGCCGGAGATAAATACGACCAACTATACTTCGCCTCCTCCCGCTCGAAAGACAAGGACGCGAAAGTCAGCGCCATCACCGGGCAAAATAACAATAACCTCTTCCTTGTCAAGCAAGACGAGAAAGGGGCTTGGCTGGCTCCCGTAGAGCTCGAAGACGAGGTGAATACGGAATACGACGAAGGAACCCCCTCTTTCTCCCCCGATGGAAACACGATGTATTATACCTATTGCGCCCAAGATCCGGAAGGCCCTCGTACCGCCGAGATTTACATATCTACCCGAAGCAGCGCCAAATGGGGAAAAGGAACCCGTGCGACAATCGTAAAAGACTCGGTTACCGCCCTCGGCCATCCCTCCATCTCGCCGGACGGCAAATACTTGTATTTTGTATCCGACGCCGTAGGCGGTTTCGGCGGCAAGGATATTTTCCGTGCCCGGGTAGCGGGAAACGATTTCGGCCCGATGGAGAACCTAGGAGAAGAGATCAACACGCCGGGAGACGAGATGTTCCCGTATGTCCGGGATTCCGTCACCCTTTATTTCGCGTCCAACGGGCATCCGGGAATGGGCGGTCTCGATCTGTTCAAGGCCACGCAAGACAGTACGGGGAAGTGGAATGTCGAGAACCTAGGAGCCCCCATCAATTCTATGGGAGACGATTTCGGTATCACCTTCGCCGGAAAAGAGGAACGGGGCTTCTTCTGCTCCAACCGCAACGACGCACGGGGCTATGACCATATCTATTCCTTTGAACTGCCGACGATCACCATCTTCATCGAAGGAATCGTAAACGATGTCGATGAATATCCGATCGAGGACGCTACCGTACGCATCGTCGGAAAAGACGGACTGAACGTGAAAGTCCCGGTCAAGAAAGACGGTACCTATCGTGTCGAGTTGGAACGGGACATCCGTTATGTCATGATGGCCAGCGCCCGTGGTTACCTCAACCAGAATTACGAGTTGCATACCGGCCCCGAGGAGAAAAACGAGACGTATATCGTGGATTTCTTTCTCTCTCCGATCAGCAAGCCGGTTGTTATCGATAACATTTTCTACGATTTCGATAAAGCGACCCTTCGTCCGGAATCCAAGAAAGCTTTGGACGAGATGATCAAGATGCTGAACGATAACCCGAACGTAACGATCGAACTGGGTGCCCACACGGACCGGAAAGGTACGGACCAGTATAACGAGCGTTTGGCTCAACGCCGTGCGCAATCGGTCGTGGATTACCTAATAGCGGGAGGTATCGAGGCGGCTCGTCTGGAAGCGAAAGGATATGGAGAAAGCGTTCCCAAGACGATCAACAAGAAGATGGCCAAGCAATTCGATTTCTTGAAGGAAGGCGATGTGCTTACCGAGGAATTCATCCTTGCCCTGCCGCCGGAACAGCAAGAGATCGCCGACCAGATCAACCGCAGAACGGAATTCAAGGTCTTACGTACAAACTATAACTTATTTTGAGGGAGCAAAGAGCGTGATCTCCTTAAAAGAGACCGGCCAATCGATCGCACTCATCAGCACATCGAAGGACAGGCGTTGCTGATAAGAGACCGAGGACTCCCTTGAATACAAGTCATGAGCTACCAAACCGATCATCATCTTAACCTTATAATGCAATTCCTTGGATAGTACCAAGCAGGCAAGTACACTCAAATCTCTCGCTTCTTCCCAATCCCGATCCGCAAAACACATCTCCCTTTGAAGTGCCGGATAATGACGAGTCCGCATGATCAGATCTGGATCACGGACCTCACACGCACCTTCCACTACATCCAATAATATACGACAGACAGCCAAACGTTGCTTTTTAATTACCTCCATATACGTTTCCCTCAAACCGGACCGTTCACCTTGTTCGGTATTTCTATATGCTACAAAAAAGAAGCGTGGGAACTGTTAATCTACTATTCGAAACTGAGGCATCGCCAAACACCCATCGGACAAATAATAAACAACAGCCCACGCCTTATTACGTATACTATTAGGCAGTATATATAACAAGCGTGAGCGTTTAGTTGCCTATTATCTCTGTCCGACTTGAAACTTGGCGATTTTCAGTTCCAAAGATAATATCTTAAACGCTTATCGTAATCACACTTTGATTCATAAACCCTTGAATTTCCACAAGAGTTTACTTTATCGATACAAATATAACGCTTTTTCTCATACATCATATGGATTTATTTTTCTCTTTTAAAATCTATTGGGAAAAGATAGCGTATACTCTCTAGCGATAAATTCTTCCACTATAAACAAGATGCTTCCGTGAGTAAAAAAGAGAGGCGCATATACATCCTATTTATGTATATACGCCTCACCATTATGTGGATATTTCCAAATCCGGAACTTTCTTCCTTATTTACTCTACCGAGAACTTATAAATACACTCACTCGTATATTTCTCGCCCGGACGAAGCACTACGCTCGGGAATGCCGGCTGGTTCGGGCTATCCGGGTAATGTTGAGTCTCCAGACATAGAGCGCCACGATGCGGGTAAACCACACCTAACTTGCCTTTATCACCCGCTTTCGTCATTGAGTTACCGGCATAGAATTGAAGACCCGGCTCGTTGGTGTAAACTTCCATAACGATACCGCTTGTCGGAGATACAACTTTAGCGGCTACCTTATTGATATCGCCGGCGGCGTTCAATATCCAGTTATGATCGTAACCACCACCGTAAACCAATTGCGTAAACGGATTGTCGATATCAGCGCCTACCACTACCGATTTGCGAAGATCCATCGGCGTGCCTTCCACGGGTTCGATACCGGTCGGGATCAAAGTCTCGTCCACCGGATTATATGTATCCGCGTCGATCATGATCGTATGATCCATGATTTGCGAGCCGGGAACACCGGAAAGATTAAAATAACTATGGTTCGTCAAATTCACGACAGTAGGTTTATCCGTCGTCGCCTCGTATTTAATATCAACGGCGTTATCATCCGTCAGCTTATAGATCACCTTGATATCCAGATTACCGGGGAAACCTGCCTCACCGTCTTTCGATAGATAAGTCAACTCCAAGGTTTGGTCATCGATCTGTTTCGCGTCCCAAACTACCGCGTGATATCCTTTCGGACCTCCATGCAAGCAATGCCCGTTATTATTCTGCGGAAGTTGATACTCCGTTCCGTCCAACGTAAACTTACCATTCGCGATACGGTTGCCATAACGTCCGATCAAACCACCATAGTTATTATCCGGAAAAGCTACATACTGAGCGATATTATCATACCCAAGCACAACATCCGTCATCTTACCGTTCTTATCAGGCACCATCACGGAAACCAAGCGTCCACCCCAATTCGTTACGCAAGCCTCAGCCCCTTTCTTATTCTTCAACACATACAAAGCAGTCGGCTTACCATCTACCTCAGATACAAAATCCGACTTCATCAAACCAGAAAGAGTGGCCTCTTCCGTAGCCGCCTCCTTCTCATTCTTACCTCCGCATGACAATAACATACACATTGCCATGACCGCAAAACAAAGTTTTTTCATCTCTTTCCTTTAAAATTAATAAATGTTATTCTTCGGGCAAAGATACGCATTCTATCCACATGAGGTCCAATATCCTTACGCATTTTCTCGGGAATCCTTACCGATTTCCTCCCGAAGTACTACACTCTTCCTCTTGACATCTTAATCATCCACCAATTGGTAGATGATCATGCAACAGCCGTTGGAAGATCATGCAACAGTTGGTAGATGATCGTCCAACAGCTGATAAATATGCTAGACCTTCATACAAATCCCCTAATACCTCCCGAAGAAACAGCCAAGGATACAGGAAGAAACCGTTTGAATCCTCAACCGATTTCATATTTTGACCCGTTATTCTAGTATAATACGATTCACTTTTGTACATTTGCACACTATTGTAATAAGTGAGTAATGAAACAATATTTAGAGCTGCTCAATAGAGTGCTTACCGAGGGAGTTAGAAAAGAAGACCGGACGGGTACGGGAACGATCAGCGTATTCGGTCATCAGATGCGGTTCAATCTGGAAGAGGGATTCCCGCTACTCACTACCAAGAAGCTGCATCTGAAGTCTATCATCTACGAATTGTTATGGTTCCTGAATGGAGATACCAACGTAAAATATCTGCAAGATCATGGCGTACGCATCTGGAACGAGTGGGCCGACGCGGATGGTAGCCTTGGGCATATATACGGTTACCAATGGCGGTCATGGCCGGATTATAAAGGAGGATCTATCGACCAGATCACCGAGGCCGTGGAGACGATCAAGCATAACCCGGATTCACGACGAATCATTGTAAGCGCATGGAACGTGGCGGACTTAGACAACATGAACCTGCCTCCTTGCCACGCTTTCTTCCAGTTTTACGTGGCGAACGGACGGTTGAGCCTACAATTGTATCAACGTAGCGCGGATATTTTTCTTGGCGTTCCGTTCAACATTGCCTCCTATGCCTTGTTATTACAAATGATGGCACAAGCTACCGGCCTTAAAGCGGGAGATTTTGTTCATACGTTGGGAGACGCCCATATCTACAGCAACCATTTGGAGCAAGTTAAGTTACAATTGACACGTGAGCCACGTGCGTTGCCACGTATGGAGATCAACCCAGACGTAAAGAGCATCTTCGATTTTAAGTTCGAGGATTTCAATTTGACCGGATACGACCCGCATCCCCACATCAAGGGAGAAGTGGCCGTCTGAGAATTGGCAGTTGACGATGGACAGTTGACAGTTAATTCATAAATCATAAATTACAAATCATAAATCAATAAGTCTATGAGTACAATTTCTATCATCGCAGCAATCGCAGATAAAAGCGCGATCGGAAAGAATCAGCAATTATTATGTCACATGCCTTCAGACATGAAGCGTTTCAAGGAATTAACCACGGGACATGCGGTAATCATGGGACGTAAGACATTCGAGTCTCTCCCTGTAGCGCCACTGCCCAATCGGAAGAATGTCGTATTGACGACTATGCCCGAAGCTGGTTTCGTGAATTGTTTCGCTTGCGAGTCTATGGGGGCCGCTCTGGATTTATGTGAGAAAGAGGACGAGATATTCATCATTGGCGGCGCGTTGGTCTACAGACAGGCTTTGAGAATAGCCGACAAAATGTATATTACCCGCATCCATCATGAGTTTCCCGACGCTACCTCGTTCTTTCCCGTCGTAAACTGGGACCTTTGGGAAGAGACTGAACGTGAGGAGTATCCCGCAGACGAGAAGAACCCTTACCCCTACACCTACATCACCTACGTGCGCAAAAAATAAACATTAACGTACGTTTTACAACTTTTTGCTCTTTCTTTGTATCTATATAGGAAAGGTTTATTGTTAAACTTATAAAACCCAAAAGATATGAAGATAAGAGCAATTATTTTATCTGCCCTGATACTTTGCGGCATCTCGGCGGTTATTATGTATAGCCGGGCCGCCCAGCCTCAACAAAAAAGTTCTGTTATCACGCAAGCTATAAACGATAAGAATACCCCTATGGTGATCAAGAATCTTATCCTTAAAATGAAAGAACAGATGGAGGTAAACGATGATCAGTTCCCGGAACTGATCAAGGAGGTGGAGAATTACACCAACAGTTGCGCCGACTCGGCTTCCGTGGCGGTATTACATTCCATGCTGGCGGAGATGTATCAGAATTACTACCAACGGAACCAGTGGACCATCAACCAAAGAACCCAATTAAGCGGTTATATCCCGGAGGATATCCGGGTATGGACTTCCAACTTATTCACGGATAAGATCAAGGAAGAGATCGATTTATCATTGCGACCTACGGCCTTATTGCAAAATACGCCTGTCAGCAAGTTCAAGGATATTCTGGAGATCGGAAAGGACTCGCAAACCCTGCGTCCGACCCTCTATGAGTTCCTTGCCTTCCGGGCACTGGACATCCAACCGACCGTACAGATCTATAAAGACTTGATCGCCTTTCAAAATAAGGAGCCGAATATGAAATCGGTCCTCCTTACGGAATTGGATTACCTACGATTCCTTTACGGGGATAAAAGGGATAAAGAGTCTTTTGAGGCTTACATGAACGCATTGGATGAGCTTTACAGGAACTTAGCTTCTCAAAACTATGCCGCCGAGATCTTAATCGCCAAATTGGATTTGGTTAGCGGCAGTATGTTTCGTTACGTCTCTACCCAATGGGATTCTATCAAAGCGGAAGAGGTGAAACTATGCGAGGAGGGTATCAAACGATATTCCGGTTACCCTCGCACGGCTATCTTAAAGAATCGCTTGGCACAATTGGAACAACCTACTTTATCCGCATCTACAAACAATACGGTTTATCCGGGACAGCAACTGGGGATCAAGCTGGAATATAAGAATGTACAGAAAGTCATCGTACAAATCTATCGAAGCTCGAAAACACCTTTACAAGCGGCAGCCCATACATCCGCAAAAAAATCAAGTGGCAGCACCTTGGGACAACTCGTAAACGAGAAGACATTCTCTTTGCTACTGCCCAACACCTATTCGCAGCAAGATACGACCTTACATATATCTATGGATCAACCGGGATTGTATGAATGTGTCGTAACCGTACCCGGACAACAGCTAAAGACGATCAATACGGTTAGCGTAACCCGATTGGCCGCAATCTATCGTAATCTTTCCGGTAATAAACAAGAGGTCATGGTTACCGACTATCTTAGCGGGAAGCCGGTTGACGGAGCGATCGTTACCTATTACGGCGGTCAGCGTCGTAACCTGCAAGAACTGGGTACCGTCAAAACAGACCGGGAAGGATTGGCCACGCTTCCGGCGAACAGTCAAGTATTGGCGTTCCAAGCCAGCAGACCGGGAGATACCAACGCTATGCTGACAAATATCTACCCGATGGGTTCCGGCCGCAGACCGGAAAAGAACCCGGTAGAAGTCTCGATCTTTACGGACCGTGGACTTTACCGTCCGGGACAAACCATTTTCTTCAAAGGTCTCGCCTACGTAAAAGACTCGAACGACCCGCATGCCGTGGCCGGACAGACTTTTACGGTGACTTTGTATGACGCTAACGGGAAAGAGCTAGCCCAGAAGAAATTCACGACTAATGACTTCGGTTCTTTTAACGGCGAGTTCTCCATCCCCAAACAGACCCTAAGCGGCGTCTTCCGGTTAAGTACCGGACAGATGAGCGTATATATTCATGTAGAGGAATACAAACGCCCGACTTTCCAAGCGTACTTCCTCCCGATCAAGGGCGATATCGCTTTCGGCGATTCCGTTACCATACAAGGCAAGGCGGCTACATTTTCCGGCGTGTCACTGCCCAGCGGCGATGTCACTTGGCGTATTACACGCAGGCCCTTCCTGTTGTGGAAGTATTTCCGTCCGAGCGCTCCGACACAGGTAGCGGAAGGTAGCGCCACTCTTTCCGGCGATGGGACATTCCACGTATCTTTCCGTCCCCAAAAAGAGGAAGATCCGAATCCATACGCTTCCGCATACCAGACCTACGAGGTATCGGCTACCGTAACCGATAGCAAGGGAGAGACCCAAGAGGCGAATTACACCTTCTCGGTAGGAGAATCCAGTATCGTCTTATTCACCAACCTACCGCCACAAATCGAGAAAGACTCGGTAAAAGCCGTAGTCGAAGCCCGGACGATCAATGGGGAGATGGTTTTCACCTCCGGTACTTTCAAGATCGTAGAACTGATCGCGAATCGATCCGATAAGAATAGCGGAGAGACCTATCAAGAAGGCAAGCAAGTAGCTTCCGGCAATTTTACCTGCGGCAAGGAGATCAGTCCGGCTATTTTCAACCCATTGCCCTCCGGACGTTATCGCATTTTAGTAGAAGCCAAAGATAGCCAAGGACGACCCAGTAAAAACCAGTCCGATTTCATCCTATACGGAAAGAACGACAAGCGTCCTCCTGTATTTACCCATACTTGGCTGCTGAAAGAAAAGACAACTTGTTTACCCGGAGAGGAAGCGGAGATAGTATTCGGCACCTCCGACAAGGACGCCTACGTACTCTATGAATGGTTTGCCGGAAATAACCGCATCCATCATGAGTTGATTAAGCTAAGTGACGCAAACCATCGGTTTAAGATCCCGTTCAAGCCGGAATATGGAGAGGGAATCATCGTATCCTTTACGTTCGTAAAAGAAGGTGAACTATATATTACCCAAGTACCCATAGAGCTTCAGCTACCCAACCGGCAGTTGACCATCAAGCCGATAACCTTCCGGGATCGTTTACTTCCGGGAAGTAAAGAGAGCTGGAAATTTCGTATCACCGACGCGGACTCCACGATCGTATCCGCCGAGGTACTGACCAGCATGTATGATGCCTCGCTAGATAAAATCATACCATTCAATTGGTATTTCTCCCCGCGGCGAACGATCCTGCTACAAGCTCCCCGTTTCTCAACCGGAGCCGGATTCCAGCGTAGTTATCAATATGACCAGACAGAGGCCAAGTATATAAAAGTACCTCAATATCAGTATGACCGTTTAAATTGGTTCGGTCTATTCAATGAGATTGTCATACGAGGATACGGCTCCAGCAACCGGGCTTTCGCCACGGGTGGTATCATGCTGAAATCCGCGGCAGCCCCAGTAGTGGCGGAATCCATGAACATCATGGAAGACAGCGCCGTGTTAGAAGAGCCTAGTGTGGAATCTACGGAAGGGGAACCCGTGTTCAGCCTATCCGATCCTTTCGCCAAAGAGAGCAGCCTGCCGGTAAGTCCAGAGCAAACCCGGCGGAACTTCGCGGAAACCGCCTTCTTCTACCCGATCTTACAAACGAACGAGGAAGGAGACATATTCGTAAATTTCACCCTGCCGGAAAGTAATACGACTTGGAAACTACAGATGTTGGCCAACACCAAAGACCTAAAATACGGTCTGCTTACGAAAGAGGTCATTAGCAGCAAACCCTTGATGGTTCTACCGAATCTGCCTCGTTTCGTCCGCCAAGGGGATGAGGTCAGCATCAGCACGCAAGTCATCAACAATTCCAAGGAAGCGGTATCCGGCCGTGTACGCATCGAACTATTCGATCCCGCTACAGACCAACCGATTATCTGCTTGAGCAAGTCACAACGTCCGTTTGAGTTGCAACCGGATAGCATCGCTACTGTAAGCTGGATGATCCCGGTCCCCAAACAGATCAACCTACTGGGCGTACGTATCCTAGCCGACTCTGAAAAGGGAAGCGACGGGGAGCAGCAGATCGTACCTGTTCTTTCCAATCAATTGCTCATCACGGAAAGTACCCCGTTCTATTTGCTCAAGGAAGGAGAGAAACAAATCCGTATCTCCGGGAACTCGGAGGGAGCGACACCATTCCGTCTCACGCTGGAGATGACCGGGAATCCGATTTGGTACGCGGTACAGGCATTACCGACGATCACACAGCCGAACAATGATAATATCTTATCTTGGTTTGCCGCTTATTACAGCAATACGTTGGCTTCCTATATCGCCCAAGCCCATCCCCGCATCCAGAAAGTGATCAACCAATGGACCGCTCAAGGAGGGAATGCCTCTACTCTCTATTCAAACTTGGAAAAGAACCAAGAGCTGAAGAACATACTCTTGGAGGAGACGCCCTGGGTACTAGCCGCCGATAACGAGACAGAGCAAAAACAACGCTTGTCTTTATTGTTCGACCTAAACCGTGCGGACGGATTACGGGAAGCGGCCTTGCAACAACTGATCCAACAACAGAACGAAGAGGGTGGATGGAGCTGGTTCAAAGGTTTCCCCGCAAGCCGTGCGATCACGCTTTCTATCCTGAAAGGTATGTCACAGCTTGTACAGCTAAACGCAATCCAATATGGGCAAGCGGAGAAAGAGATGCAAATGAAGGCCCTCAAGTTCTTGGACAAAAGTATGCAAACGGATTATGAGAACTTGCAGAAATACGATAAGAAATGGCAAAACGCATGGCCCTCGCCGGAGCAGGTAGAGTTCTTATTCGTCCGCAGTTCCTACCGGGATATCCCGGAACTGGGAGACGCCCGGGAAGCGATCCGTTTCTATACGAACCAAGCGGAGAAGCACTGGAATCAATATTCCTTAATCAGTAAGGGCGAAATCGCCTTGTTAATGCATCGAAACGGTAAAAAGGAGGTGGCGACAGCGATCCTGACAGGACTAAAGAAGACCGCTACGATCTCCGAGGAGAAAGGTATGTATTGGGCAAACAACCGCAGGGGGAGTGATTATTTCACCTCACCGATCGACACGCATTGCTTATTAATGTCCGTCTTTAACGAGATCGCGCCGGATACCCAGAATACAAACCGGATGAAACAATGGTTGCTAAACCAGAAACGTACACAAAACTGGGAATCCGTACCCGCCACGGTAAACGCCATTTACGCCTTGCTACTCACGGGTAGCGATTGGCTGAACACGCAAAACACCTGTGTAGCGACATGGGACGGCAAGATCTATAGTACCGCGGAAGGGGAAATCGCCACCGGTTACCTCAAAACGATACTTCCGAACGAGCCGGCAAATAATTCCGCCAACCCCGTGCTCTCGATCCGCAAGGAAGGAAACACGCCGGCATGGGGAGCTGTTTACGAGCAATACTTCCAAGAGATCGACAAGGTAAAAGGACAAAAAGGGGTGTTGAGTGTCGAGAAGAAATTATTCGTCGAGACCAATAACGGTACCAACCGCCAAATCCGTCCCGTAACACCGGAGCAACCGCTCCGCATCGGAGACAAGGTAATCGTTCGGCTAACGATCCGGACAGACCGTGAAATGAATTACGTATTCTTGAAAGATCTACGTGCGGGCTGCTTCGAACCGGCCGATCAACTTTCCGGCCCGGAATCAAGAGACGGTATCTGGTATTACAGATCCCCGAAAGACGTATCCGAGAATTTCTTCATCAATCGTCTGCCGGAAGGTACGTTCGTCTTGGAATATCCGGTCTACGTATCCCGTAGCGGCGAATACGCCGGAGGTATCAGTACGATTCAATGTATGTACGCCCCGGAATTCGTGTCGCACACCGCCGGAGAAAGCTTGCGGATCATGCCCTAAACAAGCCTTTTCTTACAATGCCCGTTCTAACCTCCTTACAATGCCCAGTATAAGGAGGTTAGAATGGGCACCGTAAGAAGGTAAGAATAGGCATCGCAAGAAGCGTTATCTTCCTCTAATTTTCAGTTTTCAATTCTCAACTTTCAATTGAAATGACTATCTTTGTAATTCGAATTAAAACTAAACGATAAGATGAAACAAATAGTTTTTATTTTCATGGCGATCCTGTTAGCGACAGGAATGGCTTCGGCTCAGAAGAAAGCAGTTATTTCCGCGGAAACAACCAGTTTCGACTTCGGTACCATCAAGGAAGCGGACGGAAAAGTATCCCATACGTTTGAAGTATCCAATACGGGCGATATGCCTCTGGTCATTACACGTGTAATCGCGTCTTGCGGATGTACGACCCCGGAATGGCCGAAAGAACCGGTAGCTCCGGGTAAGAAAGCCCAGATCAAGGTTACTTTCGATCCGGCAGGACGTCCGGGTCCTTTCACGAAGACCATTTCCGTATACAGTAACGGAAAAACCGGAAGCTTCATCATGAACATCCGGGGAGAGGTTGAATAAGAAATACGTAAAAAACCCCCAATTGGAATGCTGAATATAAAAAGGTTGATCCTTGCTCTTACAGCAATTATATCTATAACGACAGCTTGGGCACAACAAGGCGCCCAAATCTTGTCGGACGAGTTGACTTATAATTTCGGGACAATAGCCGAGGCCGATGGATTCGCCAGTCATACTTTCACGATAAAGAATACGGGAGACGCCCCTTTGGTCATCACCCGTGTTACCGCGTCATGCGGTTGTACACGGCCGGAATGGACTAAGTCGCCGATCGCTCCCGGTAAGACCGGTGAAGTTAAGATAACGTATAATCCGAAAGGACGCCCCGGCCCGTTTTATAAAACCGTATCGATATTCAGCAATGGGAAGAAAGGGAGTTACAGCCTAGCCATTAAGGGAAATGTCACCCCGAAACCTTCGCAGCCGGTCTTTACGTATCCTTATTCTATCGGTGATCTGAAGCTGCATACGAAGACTGTTCTATTCAGCAGTATCCGTCCGGAGGAAACGTTGGGCGAGAAGATCAACATTAAGAACGAGGGAAAGACCTCGGCTACGATTCATCTGGGTAAAGTACCTCACTACCTTAACGTACAGGTGAACCCGGCTACCCTTCAACCGGACGAGGTCGGTGCCATTACGATCCTTATGGATGCCAAGGTCCTGAAGCGGAAAGGACGAGTCTCTACGCTTTTGCCGATCATGATACAGAGCGCCGGAAAGAAGGAAGTATCCGGAGAGATCCAGATATCCGCCAACGTGATCGATAATTTCAGCAAACTATCCGCTGCGGATAAAGCCCAAGCCCCGATAGCGGAATTATCCGGCACTTTACTGGAATTCGGCAAGCTACCGAACAAGAAAAGTATCGTTCCGTTGATCGGTGGTAAGGTATCGGGTACGTTTGAGATTACGAATGCCGGAAAGACTCCGCTCACGATCTACAGCGTCACTTGTGATGATGAGCGTGTCGATTTGTCCGGCGGCAAGAAAGAACTTAAACCGGGAGCGACCGCTACTTTCAAAGTAACCTTGCGACCGAAAGAGATAAAGACAAAACTTGAAGCACTTATTAATGTCGTATGCAACGACCCGAACGGGCCTATCCGCTTGATCAAGGTGACGGCATACAAATAATAGATTGATATGGAACATCCAGAAAACGATGATCAGTACAAGGGATTGAAAGTGAATAAGGGCATTGCGGATGTCCCTACCGTAAATCCTTATATAAAAAAGCGTGTCCAACGCAAGGTATATACGCCTTCCGAATTCGTGGAAGGTATCTTAAAAGGGAATATCACGATACTCAGTCAAGCAGTTACCTTGGTGGAAAGCTCCAAGCATGAGCACCAACAGGTGGCGCAGGAGATTATCGAGAAATGTTTGCCTTTCGCCGGGAAATCGGTTCGTATCGGTATTACGGGTGTTCCCGGAGCGGGAAAGAGTACCTCTATCGACTCTTTCGGTATGCACTTGATCAACCAAGGGCGTAAGCTTGCCGTACTAGCGATCGACCCGAGTAGCGAACGCTCGAAAGGTAGTATCCTAGGAGATAAGACTCGTATGGAGGCCTTGTCGAGAGAGAAAAACGCCTTTATCCGTCCTTCACCATCCGCAGGCTCCTTAGGGGGGGTCGCCCGTAAGACCCGTGAGACGATCGTATTATGCGAGGCCGCCGGTTTCGATACCGTATTCGTAGAGACCGTGGGTGTCGGACAAAGCGAGACGGCCGTACATTCGATGGTGGACTTCTTCCTGTTGATTCAATTGGCCGGTACCGGAGATGAGTTGCAGGGTATCAAACGAGGTATCATGGAAATGGCGGACGGTATTATTATCAATAAGGCGGATGGAGACAATATCGATAAGGCGAATCTCGCCGCCGCTCAATTCCGGAACGCCTTACATCTTTTCCCACCTTCGGAATCGGGCTGGTTCCCGAAAGTATTGACTTATTCCGGCTATTACAACCTAGGTATCAAAGAAATATGGGATATGGTCGGAGAGTACATGGAGTTCACCAAAAAGAACGGCTACTTCGATTACAAACGTAACGAGCAAGCTAAATACTGGATGTACGAAAGCATCAACGACACGTTGCGGGATAAGTTCTATCATAACCCGGCGGTAGAAGGCATGCTGGAACAAACGGAGAAGCAAGTCTTGAACAACGAGATCAGCTCTTTCGTGGCAGCCAAACGGATGATCGATCTGTTCTTGGATAATATCGCTACGAAATAGGTATAAAAACATAAGAGTGTCGCACGATCTGATCATGCTACACTCTTTTTTACTTGAACCTTACATCGACTCCTTTGTCTTCTTTCGCTTTCACGGCCAACGCACGCCCTTGTCTCTTTACCTCTCCTGTGATGAATTCAGGTATATTGTAGGATTTCATAAAACGAAAATAAAAATCCGTATCCTTCTGAGGTAACAGGAAAGGTTTGCAAGCCTGTCCTTTCTCATCGATATAAGCGATAAACGGTCTTGTATACAAACCATCCATCCGCCGGCTGCTAAACACGATCCAACGACTATCGCTACTCCATGAATGATAGCTTTCCACATCGTCGCTATTCGCCGCCTCCAATGGATAACTTTGCAGAGTCGATAAATCAATCATATACAAATCGGCATCCTTATGCCAAATAGAGAAATTCCCATAACCGGACAAGGTATAGAGCAAATATTTTCCATCCGGGGAAACCCGGGGAAAAGAAACGCTTTTATCGATCTCCGATGCCTTATATAAAGTATCGACTACCGTCCCGAAACGGCGTGTAGCGGGATCGAACGAGACTGAGCATAGATCGTATCTCACTTGATCGTATTCCTTGGGCATCGTACGGGCTTTAGCCGAACAGAAATAGAGCGTATTTCCATCCGGGGAAAATGTAGGGAAAGTCTCGAACGCTCCCTCTGAAGACAGCAGCGGAGAAGTCACGATCTCATGCTTTTGCGTATCATAGACGACCACATCCGAGGCCGAGTCGAATACCTCCACCCGATTCCTATCGTTCATATGAAACGCTTGCTTGGTTTTATTCACAGAGAAAGCGACATATTTTCCGGAAGGATGCCAAGAAGGATAGACCAGTGGAGAAAGGGTCTGATCGGTCTTCGTATTCAGCTTCTCCACTTTATCTCCATCGATCAATAAGGTACAAGAGTAGGTCTCACGCATATGGAAAAGCATTTTCTCCGGATTCTGCATACAGAAAGAATGGCAGTTCATACAGTTATTGCCGCTCATCTTATTTTCGATGATCACGTTCTCCGTATAATTTTCCAAGTTACGTTGATAGATACCCATACGGTTCCACAACTCATAGCCCGGTTCGATTAAACGATAAGCCAACCAACCATCGACCGGCTCCTTCGCCACCTTGATGATGAAGGGGACATATGCGATCCATTCATCATTCACGAAGGCTTGTACGGTTACATTCAGATGATTCCCGGAAGCGGCACGCAACAGCCTTTTCCAACCGGAGGCCGGGATCACGAAACAAGCGTCTTTCCCGGTCTTGATCTCTAATTTCTCCGGGCCACATTCGAGAATGGCACGGGCCTCAGTGCAAGCATCTTTCAGCTTAAAATTCAAGGGAGCTATATTCGGCGGGATTGTCACATCCACATAATCCGGAAAGATCTCCGGCTTGACTTCCAGATTCTTCTGTATACGTACCGGACCGGAACAAGCCATCAAGCCCAGAATCATCCACAGACATATACATCTTATTATATACATTTTTCTCATCTCCTATTTAAACATATAATAATACCAATAGGTATCGCCATAAGAGCGATACATCAAACCGGGCAGCGCATTACTATTATTCCGCCCAGCGAGCACTTGCCTCTTATAATCGGTGAATCGCCCTACGATAGATTCCGAGACACCGAAACGTTTCCAGTAATCCGGATCTTTCTCCGATAGGATGATGACCGCCTCTTGAAAAGAGACCGGTAAAGAAGGGAGTAAATCCGTTCCGTAATAGGTTTCCACCAACGTCTTAAAGCGCGTCACATCTTTTGCTAAAAGATAGAACACGCCGGCATAGTGGAAAGCGGCTTTATTGGAAGGATTCTGCTCCGCCAAGCGAATCAAGTCCGTGTCGAATCCATCCATCTGGATCAGATGATTCTCAGCTAGCAGGTTCCTGCGCATATTCCCCAATAGAGGATCTGTCTCGACCGCCTCATCATTATACAGGAATTTCCGCTGCGCTTTGGCCCAATCCTTATAATAGAAAGTATTCTCTAAGACAGCGATATATTTCTCCGCGACCGGATAGGCTCCATAAATCAAGTTCGTTTGTACCAAACGTTGCGTCATGCGGGGATTTCCATCACATAAGGCACCAATATTACTTTCGAAAGCCATCTCTTGAGCCGCGGCGACATTTCCCATCGTAAAATAAACATCACTCAGCAAGGCGGATATGGTAGTCGATTTATTCCATGCCACCATTAATCCACGAGGCCCGTGCTGCGTGTACTTAAACGCCTCATCCGCCAGAATACCTTTCCGAGCCAAAGCCATATTTTGGTAACATAAATAGAGTTGATTAGTGGTCGGCTCCTTGCATGATACCAAGATCCGGTCCCATTGCTCTGTCCGAGTAAAATAGTCCATCATCTTCAAACGGTATGATTTCTGTTCGCCATATAGATCGAAGCCTTTCCAGAAGATAAGCCCTAAGATAATGAATTGGGAGATTCCCAACGCTAGACGCTTTTTACCAGCCCATGATTCCTTGTTTTTACAGAGGCAGGTTACAACCAACGCCGCATAGAAAGCGATCCATGAGAAATAAATTACCTTATCCGGCACCAAACGGAAATAATAATAACTATCCGGTAAAAAGACAAAGCGGTATTCTCCGATCACCGAGTAACGCACACATAATCCACCCAAGATCAACACGATCATCGGTAAAATCGCGGAATAATACCAACGGGGCGTCCGGCTCATGGCCTCATATCCGACCATGGATAAGGCAAACAACAAAGAGACCGGCCCGGCCAACCCAAAGAGTAACAGGGAGGCAAACAGACTTGCTATCAAACGAGGTATGAAATTCCTTATCCCTAAAACGAGATATAAAGCAAGCAGCATCATACCGAAGGCGACCGTTCCTTGAAACCTGTAATTAAAATCCCATTGCACAAACAACAAGGATAGGACGGGAAGCCAAGCCCATAAAATACCATGGCTTCGCGGATCGATCCGCTTCAAGATCGCCCAGAACAAGGCCCCTAGGCTTGTCAGCAGGGCCGCCGTTATCATAGCTCCCACATTCGGGAGAATGAAGAACTGCACCAAACAACCGGAGAGAACCATCGCTAAACCTCCCGGTTGCATTAACTTATCGATAATAAAAATGGGAGTCAACTGGAATAACTGGTTCTGCTCGACACAGTAAAAATGGTACTCACTGAATATCCTCAAGAAGATAAACAGAAAGACAAATACGATTACATGCAAGGCCACGCCGCTATACTTCTTCATGATATCAGGTTCTTCAAATAAAAACCCGGATGTACGCAATCGCTACATCCGGGTTCCTATTCGTATAAACATATGCCTTATTTAGATTGAAGAAACACGGAGCGTGTTCAACAAATCCCGGTTAATAGGCTTATCATTCTTGATCGCTTTAGAGAACGGTATATAGACGATCTGGTCGTTCTGGATACCCATCATCACGTTACGCTGATCATCCAACAAGGCGTCGATCGCAGCCACGCCCATGCGCGTCGCCAAGATCCGATCTTGTGCCGTAGGAGAACCACCGCGCTGCAAGTGACCTAAGATAGAGACACGCACGTCGAACTGCGGATATTCCTTCTTCACACGCTCAGCGACCCCCATAGCGCCACCGGTTACCTCACTCTCGGCAACCAATACGATACTACTGTTCTTGGACTTACGGAATCCATTCTCGATCATCTCAGCCAATTGATCTTTCTCCAAGGAGATTTCCGGGATAATAGCGGCTTCGGCACCAGAAGCGATCGCTCCGTTCAACGCCAAGAAACCGGCGTCGCGCCCCATAACCTCCACAAAGAACAGACGATCATGCGAGGTAGCCGTATCACGGATCTTATCCACGCATTCCATGATCGTGTTCAAGGCTGTATCATAGCCGATCGTCGTATCCGTGCCATACAAGTCATTATCAATCGTACCCGGCAATCCTACGATCGGGAAATTAAACTCCTGAGCGAAAATACGCGCTCCCGTCAACGTTCCGTCACCACCGATAGCGATCAAGGCATCGATCCCATGCTCTTGCAACTTATCATAGGCCTGTTTTCGTCCCTCGGGAGTCTTGAACTCCACGCAACGGGCGGTCTTAAGGATTGTTCCGCCGCGCTGAATTATATTACTGACATTTTGTGTCTTAAACTCTTCAATCTCATCCAGGATCAACCCTTTGTAACCACGGTAAATACCTTTCACTCTCATTCCGTTATAAATAGCGGAACGTGTTACCGCACGAATAGCGGCGTTCATTCCCGGGGCATCACCTCCGGACGTTAAAATACCAACACACTTTACTGTAGACATAGCGTCATTGATTTTAATGTTCTCCGGCAAAAGTAGTAAATATTTAGTTATCCTTCTGTCTTTCTCCCGGAAAGTTCACGTAATCTTAATCAAAATATCATTCCGAAGCGTTCAATTCCTTGATCCGGACCGCTACTTCCTCCATCAACCACTTGGGAGTGGATGTAGCGCCGCAAACCCCGACCCGGCGCACGCCCTCGGGCAAAGGCTCGGTAATCTCTGATACCTCGGAAATAAAGAGCGTATTCGGGTTCGCTTTCCGGCACTCCTCGAACAGCATCTTCCCGTTGGAACTTTTACGACCAGCCACAAAATAGACCCAATCGTGGCTGGAGGCGAACGCTTTTATATTCGGAAGACGATTCGCCACCTGACGGCAAATCGTATCGTAATAATTAAACTCCACCCCTTCCGCCATCCGCTGCTTGATCTCCGCCACTACCGCCTTGAATCCATCCAAGGACTTCGTGGTTTGGGAAAACAGGCTGATCGCACGGGTAAAGTCCAGACGATCGAGGTCTTCTATTTTCTCGATGACAATCGCCGTGCCCTCCGTCTGCCCCACCAAGCCATTCACCTCCGCATGGCCTTTCTTCCCATAGATAACCAACTGGGTGTTATTCGCCCGGGTCTCTTGATAACATTTATGGATCTTGCGCTGCAAACGCAAGACAACCGGGCAAGTAGCGTCTATAATCGTGATATTGTTTCGCTTCGCTAAAGCATAGGTAGAAGGTGGCTCGCCATGCGCCCGGAGCAACACCTTCCGGTCTCTCAACCTTGAAAGTCCCTCATGGTCGATCGTATGCAGCCCCATATGCTCCAACCGCTCCACCTCCAAACTGTTATGAACGATATCGCCTAGGCAATACAGCGTATCCGTATTTCCCAGCTCCCGCTCAGCGCTCTCTATGGCGGTGACAACCCCAAAACAGAATCCGGAATCTTTATCTATCTCGACTTCTATCATATCTATAATATCATTAACAAACAAGCACTTACAGTTTTCTTAATTTTCAATCACAAGAAACTAAAGTTTCTTCATAACAAAACTAGAGTTTTCCCATAGTGAAACTTTTGTTTCCTAGTAACGAAACTATAGTTTTCATTCGAAGAGACAAAAGTTTTCTTTATAGGAAACTCCAAGCACTCGTTTATGAACCGATCGCTTTATGATATTGTTCCAGCAACCAAGCCTTTTGCTCTTCCAAGGTCATATGGGAATTATCCAATACCAAGGCATCATCAGCTTGTCTCAAAGGACTTTCCTCCCGGGTTGAATCTATATAATCCCGCTTCTTCACATTCTCCAGCACTTCCTCGTAAGAAGCGGGGATCCCTTTCGCCTCCAGCTCATCCACCCGGCGCTTGGCACGTACCTCCGGCGAGGCCGTCACGAAAAGCTTCAACTCCGCATCCGGGAATACGACCGTACCGATATCACGGCCATCCATCACGATGCCTTTCGCCTTTCCCATCTCTTGTTGCTTAGCGACCAACGCACGGCGCACAAAGCCTAGAGTGGCTACCGGACTCACTTTATCCGCCACTTCCATACCACGGATCTCTTTCTCTACATTCACACCGTTCAAATAGGTATCCGGCCGGCCGGTCTCCGCGTTCAAACGAAATGAAATATCGATATCATGGATAGAAGCCTTCAGCTCTTCCTCCTTAATCTTCTCTCCCTCAAAAAATCCATGCTGGATGCAATACAAAGTCACGGCCCGATACATGGCACCCGTATCGATATACGTATATCCAATCTCCTTGGCAAGATCTTTAGCCATGGTGCTTTTGCCACTGGAAGAGTGGCCGTCTATAGCGATAACTATTTTCTTCATATATATATTAATGTATAGGTTTATTCTGTCACCTTCTTAAAATCGGCCAAGGTCGTAGATACGCTAATCATCATCGACATGGCGGACGGATGATATTTCGCCAGCGAGAAGCCCACGTCAAACATCTTGATCCTTACACCGGCACCCGCCGAGAAGCCGGAGAAACTTCCCCCGCCTTTCAACTTCATATCCATATTAACCTTCGGATTGAATCCTACGCCCACCCAAAAGTTCTCGGACGGGATAAAATCCACGCCGATGATAAAATGCTTCGCCAACGTCTTAACGAAAGAATCCCCGTCATACTCTTTATCCGTATTATCGATATAATCGAACTTCCAACGGTTCAAGTATTGGGCCGTCAAAGAAAAACGAATCGGGGCATGCGCCATTTTCTGCGTGATACCCATCTGGATATCCCAAGGCATCTTTTGTCGCTCATCCTCGTAAGCTTTCAGTTGCGCGCCGATATTCTTCAAGGCGAAACCAAAGGAAAAGCCCTTATCCGAATTATAATAACTCAATCCCGCATCCACGCATAAACCGATAGAGGTATAATCAGCCAGCCCCGAATACAAGAACTTCAACGATAATCCACCCCGCCAACGCTCATTCAAGTCACGGGAGTAAAAACCGTTCACGCTGATATCTTTCGCCGACAGGCTCGCTCCGGTCACGACGTTATCCGGTAACACCTCCTTGATATCGCCATAGCTTATAAACGTAGCGCCTACGCCCCAAGCCCCTTTCTCGCCATGCGCTTTCGTGAACAAGGCACTTCCTACGTTGATATCCGAGATGTAATTCATATAATTCAAGTTGATCATCCCATCCATCTCCGCACCTAGCAAGGCCGGATTATGGAAGATAAGCGAAGGGTCTCTTTCTACCAACGCCACGGTATGCCCACCCAAGGCGTTAGCCCGGGTCGAGGTCGGAAAACGTAAGAAAGTATACGCCTCACTCCCGTTTTGCGCTGAGACAGACAGTGTAACAACGAATAAAATCAGTATAAATAGTTTATTTCTCATATTTTCATGCAAAAAATCGTTCAAAGATACATTAATTCGGAAAAATGTTTTTACTTTACACCCGCAAATCTCAGAAATACGGATTTCACATTAACAGAAACGGGAAAAATGCCAAAAAGGTATATTATCGCTCTCATTTTTGTTTGATATATGAAATAATTTGTATTTTTGCAGAAGTGAAAAACACTTATAAATTATTATAAACGTATGGAAATTAAAAAATCACCGAAAGCGGACCTTGAGAGAGGTAAGTCTCTAAGTATCCTGATGGGATTCGTAGTGGGCTTAGCTGTCTTGTTCGTGGGCTTCGAATGGAGCACCCGCGATGTAATGGTCGTTCAGGCTAGCGAGGGTGTAGCAGACATCATCGCCGAGGAAGAAGTGGAAATCACGAGACCGGAGAATACGCCTCCTCCACCTCCACCACCTCCAGCACCAGTTGTAACCGAGGTTTTGAACGTTGTTGAAGACGACGTTGAATTGGAACAGCAAGATATCTTATCATCAGAGGATAATCAGCAAGAGGCTCAAACAGCCGTTTATACACCGCCTGCAGTAGTAGAGGAAGAAGAAGAATCCGCTCAGCAGATCTTTACGGTTGTAGAGGAAATGCCGAAGTTCCCGGGTGGAGACGCAGAGTTGCTGAAGTTTATCGCTAAATCAATCAAGTATCCGGTAATCGCACAGGAAAACGGTATCCAAGGTCGTGTAATCTGCGCATTCGTGGTTAACCGAGACGGATCAGTAGTAGACGCTGAGGTATTACGTGGTGTAGACCCATCATTGGATAAAGAGGCTCTTCGTGTGATCGGTACCATGCCTAAATGGACTCCGGGTAAGCAGAGAGGTAAACCAGTACGTGTTAAGTATACTGTGCCTATCGCGTTCAGATTGCAATAGTATAACATTAAACATATCAAAAAGGCTGCTTTATTTTCGCAGCCTTTTTTTATTTCATAACTCCATTAATTGATACAGCTATGTTAGCATTCGAGAATATACTTCAAAGAATAAAAAGCGAGATCTCTCAACTACAATTCACCAATCCTCCCAAGAGCTTATACGAGCCGATAGAGTACATCTTGTCCCTCGGAGGAAAAAGAATACGTCCGGCGTTAACGTTGATGGCATGTAATATATATAATAATAGTATAGAGAATGCGATCAAGCCCGCTTTAGGTCTGGAAGTTTTCCATAACTTCACCTTGCTGCACGACGACCTGATGGATGAAGCTGATAAAAGAAGGAACAAACCTACCGTACACAAGGTATGGAATGCCAATACGGCGATTCTTTCCGGAGACGCGATGCTAATAGCGGCTTATCAATTAATCGGATCAACGGAACACGGCCACCTTAAACAAGTGTTGGATTTATTTACGCAAACCGCGGCGGAAATATGTGGCGGCCAACAATTCGACATGGAATTCGAGTCTCGCATGGATGTGAGCGAGGAAGAATACATCGAGATGATCCGGCTAAAGACAGCCGTACTACTGGCCTGCTCCCTTAAGACGGGTGCCCTACTCGGAGGTGCCTCACAGGAAGACGCAGGCAACTTATATGCGTTTGGTATCAATATAGGTCTAGCGTTTCAACTGCAAGATGATTTACTAGATGTATATGGTGACACCGCCACTTTCGGGAAAAACATTGGCGGCGATATCCTTTGCAACAAGAAAACATTCTTATTGATCAACGCTCTCAGACTGGCCAATAAAGAACAAGCGGAAGCTCTCCGTAGCTGGATGGGTAAAAAAGAATTCGACCCGGCTCAAAAGATACAGGCATTCACCTCTATCTACAACGAATTGCAGCTAAAACAATTAACAGAAAATAAAATCCAAGCCTATTACGACGCATCCGTAGAGAACTTAAAAGCTTTACAAGTCGCCCCCGAAAAATTAACGATCCTAAAAGAGGTTTGTGATCATTTAATGCATAGACAATCCTAATCCATGAGGTTAATAGACACACATTGCCATTTATATCTGGAGGATTTCGATCCGGAGCAAGACGAACTGGCTCAAAAAGCAAAAGACTCAGGTATCGACACCCTGCTTCTGCCAAACGTAGACCTGACGACGATTGACAGAATGCACGATTTATGCGATCGATACCCAGAGTTCGCTTTCCCCATGATGGGATTGCATCCGACCAGTGTGGATAGCAATTATATCGATATCCTAAAACAAACGGAATCCTATCTATCTAAACGTACTTATTGCGGTATCGGTGAAATCGGGATCGATCTATATTGGGATAAGACTTATTTAAAGGAGCAACAAATCGTTTTCGAGGAACAACTGCGTTGGAGCATCGATCTGAACCTGCCCGTAGCCATCCATACCCGCGACGCATATCCGGAAGTTCTGGAATGCATACATAAAGTCGGAGCGGAAAGACTTAAGGGCGTATTTCATAGTTTTACCGGCACAACGGAAGAGCTGGAAGAAATAAAGAAACTGCCCACCTTCAAGATCGGGATAAACGGAGTTGTTACCTTTAAAAATTCAAAACTGTCCGAAGTCATTCGGCAAACGGATCTTAAAAAGATACTCTTGGAAACAGATGCACCCTATCTTTCACCAGTCCCCTACAGAGGTAGACGGAATGAGCCTACTTACATATGGAAGACGGCCGAGAAAGTGGCGGAAACATTCGGCCTCACGCTAGAGGAAACCGTAAACGCTACTCGAAAAAACACATTAGAATTGTTTAAAAGCGTAAATAAACCCATATAGACACTTTTTTTCGAATGAAGTCAAAATTTATTTCGTGGATATTGTGTATATGTCAAGCAAAAACTATAGATTTGTGCACTGAAAAGATTGCATATGGGAATTTTTTCGTATTTTGCGGTCGTTTTAGAAGGAGCTAGGCGAATAATTGGAGAGATGCTCGAGTGGTTGAAGAGGCACGCCTGGAAAGCGTGTAAACCCCTAAAGGGTTTCGCGGGTTCGAATCCCGCTCTCTCCGCGGTGGAGAATACCATGAATTAATTAACAATAAAATAAAAACAAATAAGAGAATTATTAATCTTAAAAATTAAACACACAATGAAAAAGTTATTTGCAAAAGCATTCTTGGGTTTATGTGCCCTTGGAACTTCTACCGTAGCATTCGCGCAGGACGCTGCAGACGCAGCTACAGCTGTTGAAGGAGGTATGTATCAAGCATTAAAAACAAAGTTTATCGAAGGTGGTGCCGACTTCATGAGTTTGGTTGCTATCGCTTTGATTTTCGGTTTGGCTTTCTGCTTAGAGAGAATTATCTACTTGAACTTAGCTGAAACGAATTCCAGCAAATTGTTGAAGGGTATCGAAGATGCTTTAGACAAAGGTGATGTTGAAGGCGCTAAAGCTATCGCTCGTGACACAAGAGGCCCTATCGCTTCTATCGCTTACCAAGGATTGATGAGAATTGACCAAGGTATCGACGTTGTAGAAAAATCTATCGTTTCTTATGGTGGTGTTCAAGGAGGTCTTTTGGAAAAGAATATGTCTTGGATCACATTGTTTATCGCAATGGCTCCGTCTTTAGGATTCTTGGGTACTGTAGTAGGTATGATCATGGCGTTCGATAAAATCGAGCAAGTTGGTGATATCAGCCCGACGGTTGTAGCAGGTGGTATGAAAGTGGCCTTGATTACTACTGTAGGTGGTTTGATCGTTGCTTTGATCCTTCAGGTATTCTATAACTATTTGTTAAGCAAATTGGAGGCTATCTTGAATCAAATGGAAGATGCTTCTATCTCTTTGCTTGACTTGGTTATCAAATACAACGTCAAATTCAAAAAATAATAACGAATTATGGCAGTTACTAAAATAAGAAAAATATCCAGTTGGACTTTACTGATAAGTTCTATTATCAGTATTATTGTTCTGGGTATGTTTTATGCGGGTGGAGTCGTTGACCCTGCCGCTGAAATGAAAGAGCCCATCTATACCGGGTTATTGATTAACTGGACTTCTGTATTGTTCTTCGTGACAATCATCAGTACAATGTTGTTTGCCGTTTGGCAATTTTTGACGTTGTTGAAGACAAACGCTAAATCAGCGATTATGTCTTTGGTTGTATTAGTTTGCTTCGTTGCCGTTTTGTTCATCACTTACACGATGGGTGACGCAACTCCTTTAACAGGTTTGAACGCAGACTCTCAAGTTTACAACACTCCGGGTTGGTTAAAGATCACAGATATGTGGATCATGTCTACAATCGTACTTTTGGTTCTGATCGTAGCATGTGTAGTTTGGGGTTCTGTAAAGAGAATCATGGGTAAATAATAGTAATAACGAACTGATAAAACAAGAAAGAAATGGGTAAGAAAAGAAAGACACCGGGTATCAATGGTTCTTCTTCGGCCGATATCGCTTTCATGTTGCTTATCTTCTTCCTTATTACTACATCAATGGATACAGATAAAGGTTTGGCAAGACGTTTGCCGCCCCCTGTACCTAAAGATCAGAAGAACGATACCGATGTTGACATCAAAAAGAGAAACTTGTTGGTTGTATTGATCAACAGTAATAACCAGATTCTCTGCGGTGATCAATTTGTCGATATCAAGCAATTGAAAGAGAGAATCAAAGAGTTCATTGATAATCCTTATAATGACGAACATAAGCCTGAGCGTGTAGAGGCTGATGTTCCATTCTTCGGAAAGATGATGGTAACGAAGAACCACGTAATTTCTTTACAGAATGACCGTGGTACCGAATACCAAGCTTATATCGATGTGCAGAATGAAATTGCGGCTGCTTATAACGAATTGAGAAATAAGGTTTCTAAGGAAAAATTCGGGAAGAATTTCGCTGATTTGGACGAAGAACAACAAAAAGCTGTACAGCAGATTTATCCGCAAAAGATATCAGAAGCTGAACCTAAAAATTATGGAGGTAAAAAGTAATGGGAAAGTTTAGTAAAGCGGGCGGTCGTGAAATGCCCGAATTGAATACATCATCATTACCTGACTTGGTGTTCGCTTTCTTGTTCTTCATCATGATGGTAACATCTATGCGTGAGGTAACATTGAAAGTAGAGTTCCATGCTCCACAAGCTACGGAGCTTCAAAAATTGGAGAAGAAATCTTTGGTAACATTTATCTATGTCGGTAAGCCGACTAGAGATTTGAGAGCGAAGATGGGTTCTGAAACTCGTATCCAGTTAAATGACGCTTTTGCGGAAACTTCGGAAATTCAGGATTATATCGCACAGGAAAAGTCCAGTATGAAGGAAGAGGACCAGCCGTTTATGACAGTTTCTATCAAGGCTGATAAAGAGACCAAGATGGGAACGATTACAGACATCAAGCAGGCTCTTCGTGAAGCATACGCATTAAAGATTAGTTATTCTGCCGCTCAACGTGTCGACGAATAATGATCTACAAATAGAATATCTAAAAAAGGCGGGAAATAGAATCCCGCCTTTTTTTTATTTCACTCCATAGACATTTTGGTGAATAATGGTCTTAACTCGCTTAAAAGATCGCTCCAGATCAAGTTCCCCATGAGTCATCAAACGCATTTCTAATAACGCCTCTCCTCTACGATATGGAGGTTGGAAATATACATGGTGATCCAAGACAAACCCCAGACGTTCATAAAAACCGATTCTACGTTTACTCATCTCCTCTGTCGGCATCTCTACCTCTAAGACAACCGGATCTTCGTGGAGAGCTAAAAAACTTGTCATTGCTTTCGCTCCGATTCCTCCGTTACGAGCGGACTCGTCGATCGCGAAATGCTCCGCATAAACAAAGCCCTCAAATTGCCATCCCGTAATGAAACCCACATAAATACCATCCCGTAGCAAGGCATACATCTCGAAACGGCTATCTTCCTCCAAAAGCTTACGTACCAAAAAGAAATCACGACGCTCTTCCTCGGGGAAAGAACTAGTATATGTTTTCTCTACTAGATCCAATAAAGGATCGGCTATCTCCCGGACAGGCTTACTAATTATTACATGATCTTCGCTCATAAAAAAAATACTTAATAATTGAATAAAGAATGCTTACAAAATCAAAATAATCTAACATAATCTTTAGGTGATTATAAGATTATCATTATATTTGTATTAAATATGAAAGATATAATCTAACAGTAATACAAATATACTGAATATATGGCACATCATCAACTAGATGAACTGGACGAGAAGATACTTAAACTAATCATCGGCAATGCGCGTATGCCATTTTTGGAAGTAGCGAGGGAATGTAACGTATCCGGAGCGGCTATTCATCAACGCATACAAAAGCTGACTAATTTAGGGGTTATCAAAGGCTCAGAATTCATCGTGGATAACACAAAAGTTGGGTATGAAACTTGCGCATATATGGGGTTATTCCTAAAGTCTCCCGGACAATTTCCAAGCGTTACAGAAGCGCTGTTGCAGATACCGGAAGTCGTGGAATGCCATTATACAACGGGGCAATACGACCTGTTTATAAAAATATACGCAAAGAACAACCAGCATTTGCTAAGCATCATCCACAACAAGCTTCAACCATTGGGCTTGGCTCGCACCGAATCGCTCATATCCTTTAAGGAGGCATTCAAAAGACAAATTCCTATTGATCTGGACGACGATTAATAAAGGAAGCTAATATAAGAAAAGGGTCCGTAATTCGGTTGAAACCGGTTACGGGCCCTTTTTATCATGATCACTAAGCGCTATTAGAACTCAGCATTATTCGGTGTACGCGGGAAAGGTATCACGTCACGTATATTTGCCATGCCTGTAACGAACAGCAAAAGACGCTCAAAGCCCAAACCGAAACCAGAGTGAGGCACCGTACCAAAACGGCGAGTATCTAAGTACCACCACATATCCTTCATCGGGATGCCCAACTCATCAATACGAGTCATTAGCTTATCATAGTCGGCCTCACGCTCGGAACCGCCGATGATCTCTCCGATCTTCGGGAACAATACGTCCATGGCACGCACCGTCTTTCCATCCTCGTTTTGCTTCATATAGAAAGCCTTGATCTCTTTCGGGTAATCCGTTAAAATTACCGGACGTTTGAAGTGATCCTCCACCAAGAAACGTTCATGCTCAGAAGCCAAGTCTACACCCCAATAAACAGGGAACTCAAATTTATGTCCTTTAGCGACAGCCTCTTCCAATATCTTGATTCCTTCAGTGTACGGCAAGCGAACGAATGAGTCTTTCAAGACCCCTTCCAGACGAGCAATCAATTCCTTATCGAACATATCGTTCAAGAACTTGATATCCTCCATACAGTTATCCAACGCCCATTGTACGCAATATTTAATGAACTCCTCGGCCAACTCCATATTGTCCGCGATATCATTAAAAGCGACTTCCGGCTCAATCATCCAGAATTCCGCCAAATGACGAGGCGTATTTGAGTTCTCAGCGCGGAACGTAGGGCCAAACGTATAAATCTGTCCCAAGGCTGTAGCTGCCAACTCACCCTCCAACTGTCCGGAAACCGTCAAGCTAGCCTGCTTGCCGAAGAAATCGTCCTCATAAATGATAGAGCCATTCTCATCCTTTTTCAAGTCGTACAAATTTTTGGTAGTAACTTGGAACATCTGTCCGGCACCCTCACAGTCGGAAGCCGTGATGATCGGCGTATGGAAATAGAAAAAGCCTCTATCATGGAAAAACTTATGGATAGCGTAAGCCATATTGTGACGAATACGGAATACCGCGCCAAATGTATTCGTACGAGGACGCAAGTGAGCGATCTCACGTAAAAACTCCATGGAGTGTCCCTTTTTCTGCAACGGATAAGTAGCTGGATCAGCCGTACCGAAGATCTCAATCTCGGTAGCCTGTATCTCCACGCTTTGCCCCTTGCCTTGGGATTGTGTCAAGATACCGTTTACGCTGATACTAGCTCCCGTGGTAATCGGTTTCAAGAACTCATCACCCAATTTATCTACATCCACAACGATCTGAACATTATTGATTGTAGAACCGTCATTCAAGGCGATAAAATTCACCTGTTTGCTACCACGGCGGGTGCGAACCCATCCTTTCACGTTCACGGTAGTACCGAAAGCGTCGCTTTTCAGTACGTCTACAATTTTTGTTCGTTTAATTGTTTCCATCTGTATCGTTTTTTTTATTCGAAAGCTCCCATCCTAAGAGCGTTCACTTCCCTTTCATTTAAGTAACGCCATTTACCGCGGCCTAAGTTCTTCTTAGTCAAACCGGCGAAATAAACACGATCCAATTTCGTCACATGATATCCCAACGATTCGAAAATACGGCGCACGATACGGTTACGGCCGGAATGGATCTCGATACCCACTTGGCTCTTATCGTCCTCGCTAGCATAGCTGATAGCGTCCGCATGGATCTCCCCATCCTCAAGCTCAAGGCCGTTGGCGATTTTCTCCATATCCTCGATAGCCACGTTCTTATCCAACCACACATGGTAGATCTTCTTCTTCTTGAAAGATGGGTGAGTCAATTTAGAAGCTAAATCACCATCGTTCGTCAATAACAAGACACCTGTCGTATTGCGGTCCAAACGGCCTACCGGATAAATACGTTCTTGGCAAGCGTTCTTCACCAAATCCATTACTGTCAAGCGTTCTTGAGGATCATCAGAAGTCGTTACGCAATTCTTCGGCTTGTTCAATACGATATACACCTTGCTCTCGATCTGAACCGGCTTCTCGTTAAATGTAACAACATCTTGACGAGTAATCTTAGTACCCAATTCCGTTACCACGACATCATTAACCTTAACAGCCCCTTTCTGGATAAACTCATCCGCCTCACGACGAGAGCAAACACCAGCGTTAGATAAGAATTTGTTCAAACGAATCGGTTCGTTCGGATCCGCCAAGACTTCCTTATACTTGATCTGTTTCGGACGCATGTTGTAACCCTGCTGTCTTTGGAAACCACCTCCTCCACCGGAACGGCGATTATTATTGTAAGAAGGACGGCGATTATTTCCATATCCACCACCCCCTTGACGATTACCGCCATAAGAGTTATCGTTACCATACGAACGTCTGGGTGCGTAACCGTCCCCGCCGCTTGAACGTGAATCATTGTAATCAACCCGGGTATCACCTACTCTAGGTCTTCTTTTCTTCATACCATCCGCAGACATTCCCTCTCCGGAAGGACTAGCGGAATAAGCCTTTGCCGGTCCATCATAATTAGGACGAGACGGACGATTGTATTGCCCTCCTCCATTCCCATATGACGGGCGGTTATTTCCATAAGACGAGCGGCCGCTGTTGTAGCCACCTTCACGGTTGTTGCCATAAGACGGGCGATTATTTCCATACCCACCATCGCGATTGTTGCCATAAGATGGACGACTATTACCATAGCCCCCCTCACGGTTGTTGCCATACCCGCCTTCACGGTTATTATCGTAAGAACGCAGACGGCTCGGACGATCCCCGTATGAAGGACGGTTATTTTCTCCATAAGACCGATACGGTCTACGTTCATAGCTACCCTCAGGTTTATTATAACCCTGATTGTAAGGTCTTCTTTCACCTTCTTGGTCTGTGTTTTCCCGTCTGATACTTGGTATCACTTTTTTTGGACGCGGTTGAGATTCATCTCTTTCTTCTGTACTCATTTGTTATAAATTAAACAATGGTTAAAAACTTGGTAGCCTCACGGCTACCTGTATTATCACTAAATTCCTGTATAATTATGAGGCGTTATAGCCCTTAATTCATCTTTAATCCGGTCGCTAACATTCAAGGTTTCGATAAACTCCTTGATAGATTGCTCCGTAACAGTCTGGTTCGTACGTGTCAAAGCTTTTAATGCCTCGTAAGGCTTCGGATAACCCTCACGGCGTAAGACCGTCTGGATACCCTCGGCTACCACAGCCCAGCAATTATTCAAATCCCTACTTAGGGCGTTCTCGTTCAATAACAATTTACCCAAGCCTTTTGTTAAGCTCTTGAAGGCAATTTCTATATGTGCCAAAGGCACGCCTACGTTTCTCAACACGGTAGAATCCGTCAAGTCTCTTTGTAAACGAGATACCGGCAATTTCGTAGCCAAATGCTCTAAAATAGCGTTAGCGATCCCTAGATTACCCTCAGCGTTCTCGAAATCAATCGGGTTCACCTTATGTGGCATAGCAGACGAACCGATCTCACCCGCCTTGATCTTTTGCTTGAAATACTCCATGGAGATATATTGCCAGAAGTCACGATTCAAGTCGATCAAGATCGTATTGATACGCTTCAAGCCATCGAAGATCGCTGCCAGATTATCATAATTAGAGATCTGGGTAGTCCACTCCTCACGCTTCAAGCCTAACACCTCACTAACGAACTTGTTACCGAATGCCCTCCAATCATATTCCGGATACGCTACATGATGCGCATTGAAGTTTCCTGTAGCCCCACCGAATTTAGCGGAGATAGGAACGGCCTTTAACAATGCCAACTGTTGCTCCAAACGGTAAACAAAGACCATCACCTCCTTACCCAAACGAGTCGGAGATGCCGGTTGCCCATGTGTCTTAGCCAACATCGGGATATCCATCCATTCCTCGGCGTATTTTTTCAAGGCGCCGATCACCTCTTCCAAACCCGGATAATACACCTCTTGCAAAGCGTCCTTGATCGATAAAGGCACAGATGTGTTATTAATATCCTGAGAAGTCAATCCAAAATGAATAAACTCGTGGTATTTCTCCGCAAGGAAATGATTTGTTTTTTCCTTAATAAAGTACTCCACCGCTTTCACATCGTGGTTTGTCACGCTCTCGATCTCCTTCACTCGTAAAGCGTCCTCCTCCGTAAACTCCTGATAAATTTTCCGGAGCCCCTTTTTTACTTCCGCCGCATTTAACTCGCTTAATTGCGGAAGAAACTCAGATAGAGTAATAAAATACTCGATCTCAACTCGCACCCTATACTTGATAAGTGCGTATTCTGAAAAATAAGCCGCCAGATTCTCAGCCTTATTCCTGTATCGCCCATCCACGGGCGAAATAGCAGTCAGTGTCGATAATACCATATACATTATTAATATAGAGTCGCAAAGTTAAGTCTTTTCCATTGAATAATAAGGTAAGCAATCGTTATTTTTAACTAAATGCCCCGTTTTTAGGACCATCAGATACTTACGTAGCCACATCCAAACAAAATTCATATTCATCCACATTTTTTCGTCAAAAAGTTTGGTGGTAATAAAAAAAGCCGTATCTTTGCAGCGCTTTAGAGAGATAAAGCGAACGAAAAAATAAGTTTAAAGGGCGTTTAGCTCAGCTGGTTCAGAGCATCTGCCTTACAAGCAGAGGGTCGGCGG